>Ga0208459_1001563_pt1 | contig 21330 bp, 18 predicted proteins | sample AD_UKC087_MetaG_FD_184433 | JGI IMG/M metagenome (GOLD analysis project Ga0208459, IMG submission 184433) | Active sludge microbial communities of municipal wastewater-treating anaerobic digesters from USA - AD_UKC087_MetaG (SPAdes) (version 2) | ecosystem: Engineered > Bioreactor > Anaerobic >... | reverse complement strand
AAAGGGAAAAAAATATCTTTTCAACGGGAAACAGGTGCTTCGTCATCTGTTTCTCTGAAAAGAAAAATCAATTAAGAATTATAAAAAATCTGTCCTAAGACAGGGAACCACTATAGAAACTTTCTTCATAATATCGTGATTATTTGGTATTATAGCTAAACATTTTTAGGCGTAAACGACAAAGAAAATGTAATCCCGACAAAGAAAAATTGTCGGAAAACATTTTCTAAGTCGGGATAAACCCAACTAAAGCAATAGATTATATAACCGTCTGGGCAAGTTCGCACACTTCTATTGCTTAACTTGGGTTAAATCCGTTTCTTAGAAGGCTGTCTCAAAATACAATTTTTCGATGTTTCTCTTTCATTTAATCCTCTGTTTAAAAACATATTAAAGAAGTAAACAGTGTACTAAAAGTCCACAGAGTGCTTTTTAGAAAGTCCCGAAAACTGTTGCCCGATTTTAATGTAAGATTTTATAAATCATCTCCTTCATCAGTTCGCTGTCGCCCGTAGATGTGCCATCGTTATTCACTCCTTTGGCCCGCAGGTCGTATTCGCGGAGCAAACCAAACACATTACGGAGTTTCTGTCGTGGATAATTGCGGGCTGCAGTGGAATAATCGTCGATAAACATACGGTTTATAGACAGTACCGACGCTACATTGTTGGCAGATTTGTCGTCGAGATGATGGTATAAAAACACTTTGGAAAAAAACAAATACAAAATGGGAATTACCTTTACAATAGGGTTATCCTTTTCGTTTTCAGCAAAATATTTGATGATTTGGTTGGCTTTAAAAATATTTTTGCTTCCCAGGGCCTTTTGCAGTTCAAACACGTTAAAATCCTTGCTGATACCTATGTTCACCTCTACCTGCTCGGCGGATATTTCAGAACCCCTGGGGTAATTAATGATGATCTTGCTTATTTCGTTTACGATTTTTCCCAGGTCGGTTCCGAGAAAATCTGCCATCATCATCGCGGCCTTTTGCTGTATGGAATACCCTTTTTCCCTCACATAATTTATTATCCATGGCGCCACCTGGTTATCATAGATTTTTGCCGATTCGAACAAGACCGCTTTTTTTTCGACCAGTTTGGCAAAAGATTTCCGCTTATCTAACTTGTGGTATTTGTAACCGACCACCAATATGGTGGAATCCACAGGATTTGAGATATATTTTTCCAGGTTTTCAATATCTTTGATATCCTGTGCCTCTTTTACAATTACCAGCTGATAGTTCGACATCATAGGAAACCCCTTACATCTGTCCACAATATTCTGAATGCTGGTATCGCGCCCATACAAGACGTGAAGGTTGAATTCCTTTTCTTCGGGCTGCAGAAGATTATCTTCGATATAATCGCTTATCATATCAATATAATAAGGTTCTTCGCCCGATAAAAAATATACCGGATAATAGATTTTACGTTCGAGATCTTTAATTATTTCGTTATAGCTTTTCATGGAGCTTATTTATAATCGAAATAAAGATGTTTCACGGTAAGTCCGTTGTTAATGAGCTGGTTGAGGGACTCCACGCCGATTTTCAGGTGGTTTTCGGCATACATTTCCGTAACTTTTTTGTCGCTTTTCTGGGTTTTGATACCCGATGAAATCATAGGCTGGTCGGAAACCAACAACAGGGCGCCCATAGGAATTTTATTTGCAAAACCCACTGTAAACAAGGTAGCTGTTTCCATATCAATGGCCATCGCACGAATTTTACGCAGGTATTTTTTAAACTCGTCATCATGTTCCCAAACGCGCCGGTTGGTCGTATAAACCGTCCCTGTCCAGTAGTCGTGCCCCAACTCGCGGATGGAGGTTGAAACGGCTTTTTGCAGATTAAAAGCCGGCAGGGCCGGTACTTCCGGGGGAAAATAGTCGTTGGAGGTACCTTCACCCCTGATAGCGGCAATAGGAAGAATCAGGTCGCCGAGTTTGTTTTTCTTTTTCAGGCCGCCGCACTTGCCCAGAAACAGTGCCGCCTTGGGTTCTACGGCACTCAGTAAATCCATGATGGTCGCAGCATTGGCGCTACCCATACCAAAGTTCACGATGGTAATATCATTAGCAGTAGCGCTGGGCATAGCTTTGTTTTCGCCATTGATGGGAACATTAAATTTTTCAGCAAAAAGTTCGAGGTAATGATTGAAATTGGTGAGCAATATATATTTCCCAAAAGCATCCATCTCTGTCCCGGTATAACGCGGTAGCCAGTCTTGTACTATTTCGTTTTTTGTTTTCATCAGCAAATATTTTATGAGTAACTTTAAGGCAAAAATACAAAAATAATTTATGCTTCCGCTTAATCTTCCCTCTTACGAGTTTTCGATAACACCAGGAGCTTCCCCGAAAATTTTTGATTTTATCCGCAAAAAATATGTGGCCCTTACACCCGAAGAATGGGTAAGACAAAATTTTTTAAGGTTCCTGACCGAAGAAAAAAAATACCCGCCGTCGATGATTTTGCTGGAACAGACACTGAAAGTTTATAAAACTCAAAAACGCTGCGATGCCGTAGTATATGACAACAAGGGAAAGCCACTGATGATACTGGAATTTAAAGCGCCCGAAATAGCCGTCAATCAAAAGGTTTTTGACCAGATTGCCCGGTACAACATCGCCCTCCGTCTAAAGTATCTGATTGTATCCAACGGCCTGAACCATTTTTTCTGTATTATTGATCCGGATAAAAAAACTTATGCTTTTCAGGACGATATTCCCGAATATCCGGCCTTATAATTTGCTGTCAATTAATTTTTACCGTAATTTTATACAAAAATTTTTTAAACACATGCCAAAGATAATTCGGAAAACAGTTATTTCAATAGTGCTGTTGTTGTGTTTTTCCAGTAGCTACGGCCAGCCGGTGCAGCGGTTTTGTCTGCCGGCAGGGAGCACCTCTCATGATTATATAAAGAACACTATCATCCTGAAAATAAAACCGGAGTATGCTTCTTTTTGCAAAAGCAAACACCTTGATTTGCCTGTTATCAATGCGGTTTTTCAACAGCTGGGCGTGAACAGTCTTGAAAAAAAATTTCCGGCTATCCGGCCACCGGCACAAAAAACCAATCTGCAGGGACAGCAATATGCCGACTTGTCGCGGATTTATGAGATAACATACCTTGCTTCCGAAAACATCGAGCAGGCCATCAACCGCCTTATGGCCACCGGCATGATAGAATATGCCCAACCACATTACATCATGAAGCCGCTGGACTATGTACCCGACGATCCGCTCATCGCCAACCAATACCACCTGGGCCTCATAGGTGCTTTCGGAGCATGGGATATGGTAAAAGGCGACAGCAATATGGTTATCGGTATCCTTGATTGGGGTGTTGACATTACGCATCCCGACTTAATTGGCAACATTAAATACAACTACCACGATCCCATTGACGGGATAGATAATGACAACGACGGCTATACCGACAATTACCGCGGCTGGGATATGGGCGAAAACGACAACAACCCCATGGGCACCATCTCGCACGGTACGTTTACCGCCGGCCTTGCTTCGGCCACCACCGACAACGGCGCCGGCATTGCAGGAACGGGATTCCAATGCAGATTTCTGCCAATAAAGGTGTGTAACGCCAATAACTTAGGCACCATGACGTACGAGAGCATCGTGTATGCGGCAGAACACGGCTGCAGCATTATAAACTGCTCGTGGGGCAGCACTTTTTATACCGGGCAATACGGGCAAGATGTTATTGACTATGCCACTATCAACCGGGGTGCGCTGGTTGTGGCCGCCGCCGGCAACGACAACAACACGGCTGTGTTTTTCCCTGCTTCCTATAATTATGTACTGAGTGTTGCGGCCAGCGACATCAACGACCATAAGGCCAATTTTTCGAACTATGGCCATTTTATTGATATCATAGCCCCGGGCGACAATGTGTGGTCAACAGGCATGGGAGGAATTTACGGCAGCTCAGGAGGCACCTCGTTTTCGGCACCCATTGTTTCGGGCTGTGCAGCCTTGCTGAGGTGCAAGTATCCTTCCCTTTCGGTATTGCAGATTGCTGAAAAACTAAAAGTAACAGCCGATGTCATAGACACCCTGCCGGCTAACCTGGCCTATCGCGATATGCTGGGGGCAGGCAGGCTTAATATTTTCAGGGCACTAAACGATTCGGTGCTACCTTCTGTACAGATGTTTAATATCAATTTTGAAAACTCGCATCATCAGGCCCTTGCCGACCCGGGCGATACTGTTTACATCACAAGCAACTTCATCAATTACCTGGCGCCTTCCACCGCCAATCTTACGATAAGCCTTACCTGCGCTTCTTCCCATGTTACCCTGCTTGATTCGGTATTTGTTGCCGGAAACCTGCCCACCTCAGGCACCATCAACAATAGTTCTGATCCGTTCAGCCTGCTCATAAAACCCGGAATAACACCAAACGAAAATCTGGTATGTAAGTTTACGATTACGGATAATAACTACAGGGCCGTTCAATATTACTACATCTATGCCAACAAGGATTATATTGATATCGACACCAATAAAATTGCCACCACCCTCACCAGCGACGGGGCGCTCGGTTACGTAGACGGGAATAGCTTGCAGGGCCTGGGCTTCAGATATAATAACGGCGAAACCATGCTGGCTGCAGGAGGTTTTATTGTTGGCCGTTCGGGAACACAGGTTTGCGATGTGTTATATGGTGATCCGGGCTTATATGACCACGACTTTACCGTAAAAACATCTATGGCCAGGGTATTTCCACCGGAGCAGGCAGATTTTGAAGGCAAGGGAATTTTTAATGATTCACTGGCAGGAACATCAAAGATAAATGTTGAGGTTACCCAGCGTGTCCATGCCTGGAAAGAACCGCCTAACGACAAGTTTATCCTGCTGGAATACACCTTGAAAAACAAAAATGCCTATGCCCTTTCGGGCCTTTATGCCGGGCTGTATGCCGACTGGGACATTGATGGCAGCAGCACGAACCGCGCCGATTATGATGCCGAAACAAAAACCGGCTATAGTTACTCAATCTCAGGCAGCCAATATGCCGGCATAAGCCTGATTTCGTCAGGAACAGCTACACATTATGCATTTGACAATACCGGTGAAAATGGCAGTATAAATATTTCTGACGGCTTTACAAGCAGCGAAAAATATGTTGCATTGAAAACCAACAGAAATTCGGCTGGCATTTCGGGGTATGGAAATGATGTCTCGCAAATGCTTAGCTCCGGGCCGCATACCTTGGCTGCCAACGACTCGACCGTAATTGTATTTGCATTAATCGCCGGCGATCACCTGGGCGACATCCAAAGCAGCGCCACGGCGGCACATCAGGCTTATTTCCACACAGGGATAGTTTCCAATGAGCCATCAACCGCCGATGTAGTATTATTGCAAAACCAACCCAACCCGTTTAAAGAAAACACAAGTATCGGGGTTCTTGTAATGAAAAAAACTTTTGTGGAATTGTCGTATTGTAATGTTTCCGGGAGTACTTCGGGAATAATTTTTTCCGGCACTCTTGACAAAGGCTTTCATACTTTTACCACCGGAAACAATATTTCACCTGGAATTTATGTTTATACTCTTACAGGTGATGGGTTTTGCCTGAAAAAGAAAATGTGTGTTACAGAATAATTTTTACGAACAACTGACAATTTCTTCACACGCAACAAACTAAAAGAGTTATTTTTACGTCCTTATTTTGTAAACACTTGTTATGATATTAAAGATTATCAAAATATTTTTGTTATTGCTGGTAATAGCTGTGCTGTCTGTTTCATGCGAAACAAAGAAAAATTGTGGTGGTATGAAGTACCACAACGATGATGTAAAGCGCGGATTAGCCCATTAAAAAAAAAAGACTGCTGAAAAAGCAGTCTTTTTTTTTTCTTGTCAGAGTTATGCGTTTTCTTTTACCGGGGCATTTTTCAAGGTTTCGGTAAGGAAAGCCCAGAATTTTTCCACAGAAGGAATATTGACTTTTTCGGCCGGTGAATGCGGGAAGTTGATGGTGGGGCCAAAAGATATCATATCCCAATTTTTATAAACACCGCCCAGCAGGCCGCATTCGAGTCCTGCGTGTATGGCGCTGACATGAGGTTTTGTGCCAAATTGTTTTTCGTAAGCAAGCAGCATTTCTTTTAAAATCGGAGAGTCCATATTGGGTTTCCATCCGGGATATTGGCCATCAAAAATGCTTTCGGCACAGGCCAAAGAATAAATGCTGGCAAACATATTTTCGAGATCGTCCTTGGCTGTGTCAACAGAGCTGCGAAGCAGGGCCATCACGTCAATAACGCCGTCTTTTGATTTCACAATAGCCAGGTTGGTAGAGGTTTCCACCAGGCCTTTCATATCCTGGCTCATTCTGATTACGCCGTTTGGTGTGCCATAGATGGCATCCAGCAGGTTGTTGGTTGTTACATTGTCGATGATGGTTTTGGGCAATTCCACAGATTCTGCCAGAATCGTGATATTGTCTTCCACATTTTTATATTCGTTGATTACTATTTCAGTAAACTCTTTAATAAACTGTTTGAATTTATCCACGTTTTCTTTTGGCAGGGTAACCACGGCAAAAGATTCACGCGGGATGGCATTGCGCAGGCTTCCGCCGTCGATGCTGGAAAGCCGCATTCCCAGATTATTATAGGCATACCATAAGATACGGTTGAGCAGTTTGTTGGAGTTAGCCCTTTCGAGGTGGATATCCACACCGGAGTGTCCTCCTTTGAGTCCTTTCACAGATATTTTCAAGGCTTCCACATTTCCGGCCACCGGTTTTTCGTCGTAGTAAAATTTCATGTTTGCGTTGGTACCGCCGGCACAACCCACGCAGAGATCGCCTTCTTCTTCCGTATCAAGGTTCAGCAGAATATCGCCTTTCAGCAGGCCTTCCTTGAGGCCGAAGGCGCCGGTCATGCCGGTTTCTTCATCAACAGTAAGCAGCATTTCGAGGGGGCCGTGCTGCAGATCGGTAGCTTCAAGCACTGCCATAGCGGCAGCCATGCCTATGCCGTTGTCGGCGCCGAGGGTAGTTCCTGTTGCCGTTACCCAGTCGCCATCAATGCGTGGTTTTATCGGATCGGTAGTAAAATCGTGCTGAATATCTGAATTGGCCTGGGGAACCATATCAAGATGCGCCTGCAGGATAATTCCTTTGCGGTTTTCCATGCCGGGGGTGGCGGGTTTGCGAACAATAACATTTCCCGTATCGTCTACTGAACATTCGAGTTGGTGAGTTTTTGCCCAGGCCAGAACGTGTTCTCTTAGTTTTTCTTCATGTGTTGAAGGGTGAGGAATGCTGCAGATGTCCTCAAAATTTTTCCATAATGCAGTCGGTTTCAAATTACTTAGTACATTTCCCATATTCATATAATTTTTAAAAGTTAGTAACTAATTTTGCAGAACAACAAATATAACAATTAATACAGAACTTTTATTTTAATAAGGTTTTTTTCACAAAAAAATAAAGGCCAAACAACCTTTTTAATATTTTTATTGTCTAAAACAATCGTAGATGAGCCTTGACAGAAATATCATTGAGGGATGCATTGCCGGCAACAGGAAAGCGCAAAAATTCCTCTTTGAAAAATATAAGGCGGCGATGATGGGCGTTTGTTTGAGGTATTGTAAAAGTAAAGATGAGGCAGAAGATGTGTTGATGGAAGCCTTTATGACGGTGCTGTCGCAGATACAGTCGTACCGTGGCGATGGATCGATAGACCAATGGATACGAAGGATAGTGGTTAACACTTCCATCAACAACTACCGGAAAAACCTAAAACATTATTTCCATGCCGACATCGAAAACATTGCCGAAACTGAGATTGAAGAGGATAACACTTTTGATATCACCGACAATCATTCTGTGGAGGAGATTATGAATGCCATGCAACAAATGCCGCAGGGATATAAAATAGTGCTGAACTTATATGTGGTGGAAGGGTATAAACATAAAGAAATTGCCGAAATGCTGAATATCACAGTAGGTACCTCAAAATCGCAACTATCGAAAGCTCGGAAAATTATACAAGACAAATTAACGAATAAGTAAGTGTACAAAATAATATGAATGAGTTTTTAAATAACGGTCCGAAAAATTTTGATGATTACCTGAGAACAGCCCTGGATAATTATCAGCCTGATGTTTCGTCAGGCGTATGGCAGTCGCTCAAACTGCAGTTATTTAAAAAGGACGCTATAGATTTTTTAACTTTTAAAAAACTCAGCCGTTCGTTCAATTCGTCCGCAAACTTCGGTGCCGCCCAGATCAAAGTGCTGGCTACGTATGCCGCTGCAGCATGTCTGGCAGTAGGAGTTGTATATGGCGCCAGCAGAATTTATAAAAGCATCGTTACTGTTCCTGTCGAAAAAAACTCCACCACAGAACCGCAAACCAATATCTCCACAGAAGCCGGTATCCCCGGTAATACTGCAGACACCCAAGTAGCGGTCGAAGAACATTCAAATTCAAGTATTCCGGGAAACAATCGTTTCAACCGCACCGTAGTGTCATCAGGTGCCGAAAATGAAGCAGGCCAGGCGGTTCAGGCGGCCACAGATAATGGCCCGGACAATAGCATGCCGGCCACATCTCAAAAAGCAGAAAATGCCGAAACACATACGTCACTGCAAAATTATATTGAAAAGGTAACCTCCCAGGATAAGCCATCCGGCAAAGAAACCGTAGTGCAAAACTTACCGGAAACCATAGATATTCCTGAGACACCTGTTGAAGAGATGGTTGAAAATGAAACCGACCCTTATGCTTATAATCTGGAAATACCCAATGTAATCACGCCTAATGGCGATGGTTATAATGACTTATTTAAAATCAGGAATCTCGACAAATATACCAACAATACGCTGACCATTGCCAACCGAAACGGCCAGGTGGTTTTTGAAACCAACAATTATCAGAACAACTGGGATGCCCAAAACCTTGACGCAGGCACGTATTATTACATATTGTCTTACAAAGACAACAAACAAAACAAGGGAATTATCAAAGGAACCTTGTCGGTGGTGCGCTGATTGTGATTATTGGCCCGATGAATCTTTTTCAATTTCCCTGAAAGAGATGTATTTCCCCTCGTACAGCATCGTGAGAAACCGGGTTACCCGCTGGTCAACCGGCATTATTTTTTCTCCATAAATATCATAAACCTGCTGACAGATTTCCATAACTTTTTTCGTACCATCAATATGCTGCCACACGGAGGTGCCCAGTTCGTCCAGAGCAATTCTGAAAAAACGCTTGCGCGGACTGAGCAAAAAGTTGTTCACTTTTTCGTTCCTGAATTTCGGGATAACCAGTGTTACCAAGCCGTTTTCGGCTGTTTCACAGGCGCACTTCCTGATGGGTGTAGCTTCCAGATAATTTAGTTGCTTCAGTATGTTTCTTCGATTAAAAAAATTCAATGCCACTTTTTATAACTTAATTAATAATTTTCACTCAGTCCGCTGTGTTGTTTTGCCAATCTGTAAGCCGCCCGCCCCGCTTCTATCAGTTCGTATGCCCTGTAAAACTCAAAGGTAGAAGCCGCCTCTCTCGACACTTTAACATCAATATCAGGCTGTTGCTGCACAACGGTAAGGCCGCATATTCTATCCTGCATTATATCAATTGACTTGTCCATTACGGTGAGATATCCCGGCGTGCCATTGGATTTTTTTTCACCGGACAACAGGTTGAAATGCCTTTTCGCGTAATTCCATGCTTTGCGTTTAAAAGAAAACTCTCTCCCTGGCGGAGGCAATGTTTTAATTTCCGGCTTCTGATAAGGAATATTGGCATTGACATTTACCACAACCAGCAAATCACCCTCTGTACGCTGTATGCAGTTGACAGGGATAGGATTTATTACGCCGCCATCAACCAACACCATATCTTTGTACAAAACGGGGGTTATTACTGTAGGGATAGCCACTGATGAACGTATGGCCATGATCAGGCTACCCTTATCAAACACCACTTCCTGCCGTTTTATAATATCCGTGGCAACCACCGATAGCGGGATATTCAATTCTTCGAATGTATTGCAATCAATAAACTCTTCGATAATTTTAAAAAGCTTTTCTGCTTTAATAAAGCCCTGCCCTGTCAGCGTAAAATCAATCAGGTCATACACATCCACTTCATCCAGCGAGCAAACCCATTCCCTGAAAGCCCTGAGATTTCCTGAAGCATAGATACCACCTATCAGCGATCCAATGGAGGCTCCTGATACGGATGCTATTTCGTACCCATCATTCAATAATTCTTCAATGACGCCAATATGTGCGAGACCCCTGCACCCGCCACTTGACAGAACTAAGGAAACTTTTTTGTTCATAATGTAAAATTAAAAAAAAATCGGCTTTACACGACAAAAATATTTTACACAATGCCATGTCTAATCAAACAAGTAGGAAGATGTGCGAAAATCTAAACCATCCAGCGCAACAAAAAGTCCCGGAAGGGCTGCCGGATTTACCTTATCAGATGTATGATGCCCGTGAGCGATCGCTTTTGGACTCCGCCAAGGCGTTTTTCAAAAACATCACAGACATAATAGTAAACCCCAACACTACAATCGCGTTTGGAGTTTTTATCCTTGCCATCCCAATTAATATCGGGGTCTTCAGTCTTAAAAACCACAGTTCCCCAGCGATTAAAGATTACCATATTGATTTTTTCAACAAAATCATAGGGGAACGGCCTGAACTCGTCGTTTGATCCATCGCCATTGGGCGTGAACACATTGGGAAGCTGGTACAAATAACACTGATCGATATCAAAACATACGAGGTTGCTGGGTATACTCTGGTTATTGAAGGAATCCACGGCTGTAATATAATAACACCCGACGATAGACCCCATACCCGTATGAAGAAAACTGGTATCCTGCAGGTTGGTTGTTGAAAATATCAGGGAATAATCGCTTCCCTCACCCGGAGAAAAATAGAGATTATAAGCCACTACATCATCGGCGCAGGCATCACCGGGAAGCGCCCATTGCAAGAAGTTTTGGATATTTTCACAATCCACCTCGCCCGTGAGCAATGGTGGACAAGGCGGTTCATTATCTATTGGTATGCCGCAGGCTTTTTGCGAGAGATTCACCAACGGAAAAGCAAAGCCGGAAGCGGTGTACCTGCCCACCGATTTCACATAATAACAATAGCTGGCACCGTTAATCAATCCGGTATCGGTATAGGTTTGGGCTGTTACCACGGCAATTGAGTCATAGAGGGTGGTCAGCGGATTCTGTTTGTACACCACATAATAATCATTTAGCCAGGGAACATCGGGCTGCCAGGTAAGCTTCAGCTTATTATCGGAAGGTGTTAGCATTAGAAAAATGGAAGACGCGTTGGCGGTAGATCCTACAAAAAAGCGGTTGCCCGGTTCGTCATTATAAAAATCTATCCGGTAACGATAAGGTAGGTTTTGAGTATTTAGCAGCGTATCGTTATAAACTGTATCGTTAATATTTGCCAGGGAATCGATGAGGTAATATGTAGCCGGATTAAAGCCCGTGCCCCGCCAGATAAGGTATTTATAAGGTCCCGGGATTTGTACGGTATCAAATTCTGTTGGTTTAGACCATCCCACCCACAACGATCCATTGACGGCATCAGTATTTTTGACACTAACATTGGTAATTACGGGCACGTCTTTCGACAGTTCGGTACAGACCTCCAAAGAGGCATAACTTTCGGCATCATCGGCAAAATAAGCTATCACCATATAACAATAATCTAAGCCACGCACCAGCCCTGCACCGTTGTTGTTGTCGGTGTAGGTTGTATCAGTGATGGTATCGGTTGACGCTATCAGACTATAGCCGGTGTAAGCAGGCACTCCCGTTTCGCAATGGCCCGGGATAAAACCATAATAGCCGTTTCGCCGGTATATGCGGTATCCCACAGCATTAGGACAAATACTTCTGTCCCAATTAAGAATTATTGTGTTGCCGGAGGGAGTGGCGGTAAGGTTTTCCGGGGCAGGCGCCACCACAGTAATATTCATAGATTCAAAATCAACCAGTTGTACGGGATAGTCGTTATCTATCACTTTAAAGTTCATCTGGTAAGGGCTTTTCTTCACATGGGAACATTCGGTCTGCCAGGTAAACTGCGAACTTACATGGCCCGTACCCTGCACCGGCTGGGGAAAATCGGCAGGGCTGGATGGCACCAACAACGGAGCCCCGTTGCCTGTGAGCGTGACAACTCCCGAATCAGGATCAAAAGCTTTTACGGTAAAGGACAGGTAGGTTCCTGCCAGGACACAGGTATCAGGCAAAGGCTCTATTTGCGGTGGGTTGTTGTTACACGACACTACGGTTATTTGCATATCGCGGCGCACCGAACCTATCCTGATTCCGTTGCGCCATTCATCAACGATGATGCAGATATTATATTCTCCGTTAAGCTGGGGGCTGTCCCACAACAGCTCACCTGTCGAAGCATCAATAGTAAGAATAGTACTTGCAGGAGGGTAGAAAAAACCGGGAATATAGACACCGCCCTGCCCCTTGCAACTGTCGAGACGGTACGAGAGGCTGTCGCCATCCACATCATAAGCCCACGGATTATGAATGAATGGCTGATAAATACACGCATTGTCGATGGGCGGATTCAGCAGCACGGGAGAATTATTGTTTCCAAGAAAAGGGTTGATTACCAGGGTTGTTTCCAGAAAAAACGGGATATTGACGGAGTTGGGAATGTTAACAATGCCAGCGTTTCTGTTGGGGTCTTCCATCCACATGGTGTAGGTGCCCGGCGCCGGGTAGGTATGAATACCACCCGTTCCGTCGCCGTAGTAGGTATATTTGTTGTAATTGATTTCGGATGTTATGGCTGTCTTCTGCACGCGCTGTACGATATCTGAAGTGCCATCGCCCCAGAAAATCTCTAATTCCGGTCGGTCGGCAGGACTGGAAGAATAGGTGTACGTAACAATAGTAACCTGATAGGTAAGGCCATACAGCCATTTGTAGGTAATTTCACCGGCACGCTGATGTGTTGCTGAGGCAGAAAAACCTATGGTAAGCAACAAAAGAAGTACAAGGTACCGTTTTTTCATAACCACATTATCAGACTATAAAATTACATAAAATTGTTTAAAGCACCAAAAAGGAGATTATGCTGTCGTTACGAAAAAAAAACTAACCCCGCCTGTTTTTATTGTAACTTTCGTCACATTTTTTTAAGCATAGCTTTTATAAGGTTTTCGGCGCCTTCGGCGATGTTGGAAATATGGGCATCCAGCATATAACAAGGCGTTGAAAAAAGATTGTTTTTTTCGTCCACCACCACGTCGCCATGACCGGTTCTTATGTTTTTGGCGCCCAAACTTTGAATGTTTTTCTCTGTGGTTTCGTCTTTTCCTATGGTCAGGGTAACATTCCCGAACACCTTTGCCAGTATCACCGGTGCTATGCATAATGCACCTATGGGCTTACCAAGTTTTTTCGTGGCTTGCAGGGCGGCCTCCACTTCAGCGTTTACCTGCATGTTGGCACCATCGAATGCGTAAGTACATAAGTTTTTTGCCACGCCAAAACCTCCGGGCATTACCAGGGCATCATAATCTTCAGGGCGATACTGCGACAAAGGCTGTATATCGCCACGGGCAATGCGTGCCGCCTCCACCAGTATGTTGCGGGTTTCGTCCATAGGGCGCTTTTTGTAATGATTTATTACATGGTACTGATTAATATCCGGTGCAAAAATCCTGTACGAAGCACCCAGCTTGTCTATGGCCAGCAGTGTCAGTACTGATTCATGAATTTCCGCTCCATCCAGTGAGCCGGAGCCGGCAAGAAGTACAGCAAATTTTTTCATATTTTAATTTTTTTTGGGATTCGTGAATATAAAAAATAATCTTTTTCATGTCAAAAATACTCAAATTTCTGATTTCTGAGGCGAGGTTTAAAACCGGCTCCGGTGATGGCCTGCAACATCTCTCTACTTGCGAGCCTCCGGCTGACGCCGGCTTGAGCCACCACATGTTCTTCTATCATCAAAGAACCAAAGTCATTGCCCCCGGCATGCAGACAAAGCTGCGCCAGCGGCACCCCCACCGTGAGCCACGAAGGCTGTATATTGGGTATGTTGTTCAGTACTATCCTGCTGATAGCAATAAACCGGAGATAATCGTTGTGACTAACCATCTCTGTTATATGAAACTTCGTAATCAGGCGGGTTCCGCTTTGCTGGAAAGGCCAGGGAATAAAGGAAAGAAAGCCATAGGCAGCCGGCGGCTTTTCGTCCTGTACCTGACGAATTTTTATCAGATGTTCTATGCGTTCCTGTATGTTTTCCACATGTCCGAACATCATGGTAGCCGAAGTGGGAAGGTTTAATTTATGGGCTTCGCGCATCACATCAAGCCATTCTTTTGAAGAACACTTGGCCGGTGAAATAAGCTTTCGTACCCTGTCGGACAAAATTTCGGCGCCTGCACCTGGAAGGCTGTCAAGGCCGGCCTCAACCAGTTTTTCCAGCACCTCCCGAAAGGATTTTTTTTCTTTACCTGCAATAAAAACTATCTCGGGCGGCCCAAGGGCATGCAGCTTCAACAATGGATAAAAAGATTTCAGGGTGCTGAACAAATCCACATAAAAATCCAGTCCCAGGTCAGGATGCATACCTCCCTGCAGCAACAGCTGATTGCCGCCAAGGGCAAAAAGTTCGTCAATTTTTTGCCGGTATTGGTCCAGCGAAGTGATATAAGCATCGGGTTGATTTTTCTTTCTGCAAAAATTACAAAACAAACACTGTGAAACACAAACATTGGTAGTGTTGACGTTTCGGTCGATAATCCAGCCCACCGTATTGCCGGGATGCATTTTTTTTCTGATTTCGTTTGCAACAAAAATCAAATCCGGCAAGGCTGCCTTTTCATAAATATATAGCGCCTCTGCACCGGAAATAGCATCAGTTTTTAACGCCTTGTCTAAAATTTTTATCGCCTTCATGTACACAAAATTACGCATTTGAAAGGAAAAACTATTTTTGTATGACTTTTAATAAATCAACCCGCTGATAATTTTACGATTTTTCAGTGGGCTAAGCCGGCAAAAAATAGCTAATCATTAAACAAAAGCCACATGACACTCAGGATACAACTTGCTAAAGAAATTTCGGAAAACAGCCATATCATCATTATTTGCCCTACGGAAACTCAGCTACTGAAAACTGCCGCCAACCGGCTCAACAAGGCAGAACAGGCTTATCTGAAGGCCCGAATTAAAAAAAACAAAAAAGGGATTATCACCATCGACCGGCTTGGACATTACCTGTTTTTTTATTTGCTTTCTACCGGCAAAAAAGCCCCTCACCTTGTGTCAGAAGAGATGCGCAAGGCCGGTCATGGAATGCTTACCCTGGCAGAAGAACATCATCTGGAAACACTCACCCTGTATCCGCAGGGGTTACAGGAAGCACACATTGAGGCTTTTGTTGAAGGGATGGCGCTTTCGGCCTATCAGTTCATAAAATACAGGTCGAATGTCAAGGAAGAAGAACTGAAATTAAAAACTTTGAAAGTATGTTCCAAACTTTTTGGTGAAAAACATTTGCAGCGCCTGAATGTACTAACTGAAGCTGTCCACATATGCCGCGACATGGTAAATGAGCCGGTGTGCCACATGAATTCGCAGGTATTTTCGGCACAAGCCATGGATTTGTTGAAGAACAGCGGAGCCAGGGTCGAGGTGCTTAGCAAAGCAAAGATAGCAGCCTACAGGATGAACGGCCTGCTTGCCGTCAACAGAGGCAGCATAGATCCCCCGGCATTTCTCATTATGGAATGGGAACCAACGCATCCTGTAAACGGCAAGCCTCTAGTGCTGGTGGGCAAAGGCCTATTGTACGATACCGGGGGTATAAATTTAAAGACCTCCGTCCACATGGAAAACATGAAAAACGATATGGCCGGCGGAGCGGCGGTGGTTTCGGCGCTTTATGCCGTTGCCAAAACAAAACTGCCGGTGCATGTGATAGGTCTGGTGCCGCTTACCGACAACCGGCCCGCGGGAAATGCGCTGGTGCCCGGTGACATCATCCAATATTCCGATGGCACTACCGTTGAAGTGCTTAACAGCGATGCGGAAGGCCGGCTGATACTTGCCGACGGGATGATCTTTGCCAAAAAATTCCATCCCTCGCTGGTCATTACCATAGCCACGCTCACGGGCTCGGCACATTCGGCCATAGGAAAATACGGCATGGTAGGCATGCACCAACAGGCACAAAAACATTTCAAAAAATTACAGTCGGCGGGTGACAGCGCTTTTGAACGAATTGTGGAATTTCCTTTCTGGGAAGAATATGACGAACTCATCAAATCAAGTATTGCCGACATCAAAAATACAGGCGGGCCTTATGGAGGAGCCATTACCGCAGGAAAATTCCTGGCACATTTTGCAAAGTACCCTTTTATACATCTTGACATTGCCGGGCCGGCATTCAACGACAAAAAAGATTCTTATCGCGGAACAGGTGGAAGCGGAGTAGGCGTGAGACTTCTCTATGAATTCATTAAAAGACTGGCATCGAGATAACGGGGTGCGGCAACTTTAGTCAAATTTTTCTATCCGTAAAACATCTTATCCTTGCGTAATAGTTCCTGTGGCGGGGTTTAACTCTGAGCCAAACATGCTGTGGGGAATCGAAAAGATAATCAAAGTTACGAGAGCCGCCGCAATGATATATCCCGGCCTTAATTTGTTACGGTTAAAAAACAAGGCTGCCAGCCAGGCCAAAAAAGCCAGCAGGGTTTTGTTGTCGGTGAGGTCCCAGCCCCAGGGCACGCCGGTCCAGAATTCGCCGAAGGCATATTTTTGTACCACCGGGCCCAGTATCATGCCGCCCAGCATAATCAAGATAAAGGTAATCAGAGAATATATGCGTGCCCTGTTGAATTTAAAAGCCGCCAACAATCCGGCCAGGTTGGAAAACAACATCCCGAAAAAAATAAACAATATGTGTGGCAGCAGTATCCATAAGGGTACATCCCCTTTAAACCTGATGATTGTGGGTTGCTGTTGCAGGAGCATATCGGGTTGCCCGGTGGTGCGAAACATCAAAAAATATTCCAGCTTCCCTGCGGGTGGCTGTACAGGCAAAAAGGCCGACAAACCCTCTTTAACCGGCTGCATCGCCAGGGTGTCCCAGTTTTCGTTGGTTGGGTATCTCCTGTAAATTACATATCCCTTAACATCTTTGTCGGTAACCGGCACCTGTATTTCGTTATCCGACGAGCTGCCACTTCGGGCCAGCGAAAAAACATAAGACTTGCCATTGATGCCAGCATTCACTTTTAGCGGGTGTGAAGGACCTGTAACACGCTGATACCAGCCTGCTGCCAGTGTGATGATGATAGCCAGCGCCCAGGCCATAACCATTTTTTTCCGGGAGTTTACTATTTGTTCCATAATAATCAAAATGTTAAAGTTGTATCAGGAGCACTTCTTTTTTGCCGTTTCTCATCACATCAACAGTTATAAGACTTCCGGCGCTCAATGTTTTCAGCCGCTCCATATATTCATAAATGTCGTTTACTGTTTTTTCGCCTATGGCGGTTATCACGTCGCCTTTTTTCATACCTCCGCGCTGTGCCGGCCCATCAGCGTTGACGGCTCCCACGGCCACCCCTTTGACCTCCTGCCGTGCAAAGTCGGGCATGATACCCAGCGTAACTTTGAGACCCATACGCTGACTACCTTTAGTGCGGGACCCAGCTTCGCGAAAAGCAAGGTCATAAGTTTTCAGGCTTAGTTCATCAATTAGCTTCACCACAAAATCAGAAATAACCGACAAGCCATCGCAATTTATTTTTTCCACATCATCGGCGGGCAGGTGGTAATCGGGATGGACACCGGTATTGAAATACAACACAGGAATGCTGTCGGCATAAAATGAAGCATGGTCGGAAGGTCCATAGCCTTCTTTGGCAAATGCCAATTTCAGTTTGCTGGTATCGTTGATGGCCGATAATATTTTTTCCGCATCGGCGAAAGTGCCGCTACCGCCGACAGACAGTGTCCTGTATTCGTTGAGGCGTCCCACCATATCAAAATTTATCATCAGCTTTATTTTTCGTTTATCTACAGGAAGGTGCTGCACAAACCACGAAGAGCCCAGCAAGCCTGACTCTTCGGCGCTGAACGCGACAAAGATGATATTATATTTTCCGTTTAGTTTTGATTCTGCCAGGCGTTTGGCTACTTCCAGCACGAGGGCTGTTCCTGAAGCGTTGTCGTCGGCGCCGTTGTGCACAGCCACCGTGTCGGGGTTACGCGAACCGGAGCCCTTGCCTCCCATGCCCAGATGATCGTAGTGAGCGCCAATGACAAGATATTCCTTTGCTGCCGGGCGTGTCATATACATAGCAGCCACGTTCGCTGTTTTCACTTTGTTAAATATCACCTCCACCCTGGCATCCACCTTTGCGTTGAGTTGGAAGCCTCCGCCTTGGCCGGCACTGTCGGCAAGCTGCTGCAGCCGGCTTACCGTTTTTCCTGACTCGGCAAGCAAGAGGTCGGCCGTTTTGCGGCTTATGTTAATCATAGGTATAGCAGAGCGGGCGGGGCTTTTTTCATAAGTCATGGGCAGCAGCGCATCGTCTTTTTCGAGAGAGGGTCCCGACACCAGCAGGATGCCGGCGGCGCCCCGGTCGTGGGCGGTCAGCATCTTATTCCTGTCGGAGCTGTAGCTTTCGAAAGGGCTTTGCTTTTTGTGAGTGCCGGGGTGTCCCCTGAGCACTATCACCCATTTGTTTTTCACGTCGAGGCCCTGGTAATCGTCCCATTGCAGACTGTCGGCCGTAATGCTGAGTCCGTACCCGGCAAATACAGAGGAGGCCGCTATGGCGGTATCACGGCTGTACGAATAAGGAACAAAATCTTTTTTAAGAATAAATTTTTGGCCTTGAAAAATCAAAGAATTTTCGCTGCCGGCTTGTACATCGGTAACTACATCAAAATATTGAAAACCATTGTCAAACAGCAATTTCAGGTGGTTTTCGGCCATCTGCCGCTGAATATAAATGGCGGCGGCATCGCCTCCCGGAGTGCCCGGCTTGCGGCCTTGCAGCGAATCGGAAGATAGCACGCCGATATGGGTGCAAATGCTGTTGTTTTGAGCAAAAATACCGCTGACAGATAAAAGTAAAAAAAGAAAAAGCCCTGGTTTCTGCATCATTGCCATGAATTTATATACAAAGATAAGCATTTGGGACGATACGGGATTGGGGCAGATAAGACATCTGGTGCGAAAATCCGACACACAACAGGGTAGATTAACCTCCCGGTCTTTTACTGAATGGGCACTGATGCTGTTTGGCACAGCAATCATCTCTCCCTTTTTAGTGGGCTGAGTTTTCGAGTATCATTTTCACTATATCATAGCCAACTGCATTAAACATATCTTCGATATTGTTTGTATAGTCGGAATTATGACTCATAATAGCATCCTTAACCATAAAGGCTTTATAATCGTGGTCCTGCGCCCCGATCCAGGTTGCTAGCACACATCCCACAGCACTCAATCCACAAAGGAATAAAGTATTGCTTCCTTTCTCCCTGAGGATTTTGTCCAAATCTGTTTTGGTAAATCCATTTCCGTAAGTCTTAATAATTTTCGGATCCTCATCCTTTATCAATACAGTGCCGGGGTATTCAAACTGCTCGGAACCTGGTTTGGGCCCAGATTCCTTATCAAAATGGTAAATTCGTATCACCGGGTAGCCATTACTGCGGAAAAGCTCAATCAGGCTATTGATATAATATAAGGCTATTCCCTTTTCCATTTCCGGCACCATGCTTAAGTAAACGTTCTGTATGTCAATGACCAGCAAGGCTGGCTTAATTTGAACTTTGGTCTGTGCTTTTGTTTCCTGTGAAAATGATTTACCCGAAACAATCATAAGCAGGATAATCGCGATAATAGCTGATTTTTTCATAAAACATGATATTAATTGAACATTAATGGACTTATATAAAAAACATCCTGTGTCTTGTACAAATTTATACAATAATGACTATTTTAAAAAATATTTAATGTGGTTTTTTTGAAGAGAATGTAAGATACAGGCGTTAGACAAGGAATGGTTTTGCGAGTTGCATTCTTTGCATAACAGTAAATGTGAGGAATAGCTCAGTTTTCAGCGCATAAGCATTATGTCGCCACCTACAGGGCATTGTTTTCATTATTGACCCCAATAATTGGAGTTTATGCGGTAGTGGTAAGTAAGGGAAAACAGACACACCCGCAGGGCGTTTATCAGAGGCCTAACAAAAGTTTTACTTTTTCTGAAATTGTTTTATTGTCGGCTTTGCCGGCCAATTTTTTTGCCGCTGCACCCATCACCCTGCCCATATCTTTAATAGAGGAGGCACCTGTTTCGGCGATGATTGCTTTAATTATTGCCGTCAATTCTTCTTCGCCCATTTGTTCAGGCAGGTATTTCTGAATCACGTCGGCCTGAAAATTCTCGATATCGGCAAGGTCTTTACGATTTTGCGAAGCATAGATCTCTGCCGTTTCGCGGCGCTGTTTAACCAGTTTCTGCAAAATTTTTATTTCGGCTTCTTCGTTGACCACGGCGTCGGCCTTTTCGGTTTTTGCCAGCAGCAGGGCCGATTTCACAGCGCGCAGGGCTTCGAGCAGGTCCTTGTTCTTGGCCAGCATCGCCTGCTTGATATCTTCGTTGATCTTAAGTTCGAGGCTCATAACAAAATCAGTCTGGGTTATCGTGTATGTATGGATTTTTTTTGATCCCAGGTTTATCACCGTCTTCCGATCCAATAGACAGGTCGGAAATTTCGGAGTCGGACGAGGGTTTGTTGTTCTCCAGCTGCACCTTGCGGCGGATGTATGCCGGCGTATTTTCAATTTCTTCCAGGCCGTCTTTGTTTTTTATTTTGAGACTCATGGCCCTCAGATTGGCCACCCTGTCAGGATGATTTTTATTTAGCCGCTCTACCTCTTCGGTATTGAAGTTTTCCTTTTGGGTTTCCTCTGTTTTGGTATTGCCATTGCCGGCGGGTTCATTTACAAAAGAAGCTTCGGCGGTTTCCTTTTTTGTATACACAAAGAACTCGGTATCGCTTTGTTTTACATCGAAAGAGATTTTCAATTCTTTCTCGCTGTTGTCGGTAACTATAGTATTCGGCTTTTCGCTGACAGGAGGTTCGGACACAGTGATCACCGGGTTACTTATTTTTATTTCTTCTTTTTCGGGTTCTTTGGTAAACAACACCATTTCGTCTTTCACCTCAGGCTTTTTCTCCACTTCTTTTACGGGTTCTTTTTCGAGGCTTACC
>Ga0208459_1001545_pt1 | contig 21431 bp, 19 predicted proteins | sample AD_UKC087_MetaG_FD_184433 | JGI IMG/M metagenome (GOLD analysis project Ga0208459, IMG submission 184433) | Active sludge microbial communities of municipal wastewater-treating anaerobic digesters from USA - AD_UKC087_MetaG (SPAdes) (version 2) | ecosystem: Engineered > Bioreactor > Anaerobic >... | reverse complement strand
GCCATCGTGTTGCCTTCCAGGTCTCTGACACCTGCTATATCGAGATTATACTGCACCCCCTGGGTAAAAGTTCCGCCGGAAAACGTCAGGGTTACCAGAGCCATATTGGATAAATCCCGCGATGCGGTTACCGGATTTCCAATGCCCTGTACGGAGTAATTTGCCGTATTTTCGGCAGATGACTGACCAAGGCTTTCAGAAAACAACACTTTAACTGAAGAATCATTTAAAGCTGTAACCGAGAGCACGGCAGGCGCCACGGTATCGGCATGGATAGTGCCCACATAAAAGTCGTCGAAATAATATTGATTATATCTTGAATCCGTTTTGTACTGACAATAAACCCCAAAATAAGCGGTAGAAGAAAACGTATTATCCACGATGGAATCGCCTTCCGGCAGATAGATAATGCCTGCGGCGGTGGGGTCGGAATATATTTTCCAGGAACCCGATGCGCTGCGCGTAACTTTTATCATAGTTTTTACCGTACTGGCCGAATACGCTGTAGTTCCTGTAAACAATAATGTTTTTAGGGCACCGCTTTGTTTGTAAAATTTAACATAATCAGCATTGGTTTGGCCCATTTCGATAAAATAGCCATTGAGATTTTGCCTTAAATCCGCATTGTCCGACACAAGATATATCCTGACTATGTTATCTGCCGTAGGATTAAACTTCAGGTCTAATAAAAAACTCCATTCGGTGGCATCCATCATGGTATTGGGCGTTGACAGGTAAATAGTATCCCCTACTGTATTTGTGTTTGAGTTGGGGCCATTGCTTTGCAATACTTCGTTATTGATTACAAAATAAGAGTTGGTGCCTGTCCAGGTTACTGAATCTGTGAAATTTCCGTCAGAGAAATTATCATAAAATTGAGCCGAAAGTGCCAGGGGAAGACATAGAAGTATCAAAAATATTTTTTTCATCGAATTAAAATATGGACTAAATTATAAAAAAAAACCATCAGTCGGCTGACTGATGGTTTTTTTTCAAAAAATAAATATTATCTGATAACGGTTACCGTGCCGTGATAATTGATTTCTTCGACACAGCCTTCAGAATCACCATAATTTACAGTTAGAACATAATAATAAACGCCGTCGGCATCTTTTTCACCGCCCCAGGAATTGTCATCATCTTCGCCATAAGTATCGGATTCAAATATTTTTTTGCCCCAGCGGTTATATACTTTCATATTGCTGCCAGGGAAGTTTTCAAGTCCTTTAACCACAAACTTGTCGTTGCTGCCATCACCGTTGGGTGTAATAATATTGTACAGTTCCAACTGACAGTTTTGCGAGATAATATTGCGGCTGGCGGTAACGGTATTACAACCGGTAACGGCTACCTGAACATTGTAGGTAACTCCGGGTGTCAGGCAGCCAAATTCCACGTCGCGTGCTGTCTGTCCGTTGAGATTCGACTCGGGAACCGTGGTCCACAAATAGGAATACTGATGTTGATCCAGCAGGTTGGCGGGATCTTTAACTTTCATACGGAAATAGTTAAAGCTACAGATGGTTGAATCCGGTCCGATAGTAGGTTCGGGTTCGGGGATGATGGTTACCACCCTTGAATCGGTTGTTTCGCAGTTATAGCCGAATTCTTCAGCCACAGTAACGGAATACGTTCCGCTGGAAGTAACATTAATGGTTTGGGAGGTTGCACCTGTTGACCAGTCGTACTGAAAAACGCCTCCGCCATTTTGTGCATCCAGGTCAAAAGGCACGGTGCTGCACGTATCGGGGCCGAGATCCACCATGGTGGGCTGTGCGAGCACTTTTACAAAAATAGTATCGTTGTCCGAACACGTGAGTGTGTTAGTTATATTATGATTTTCAACTGTAACAACATAATATCCGGTAGATGACACGGGTTGGGTTTGGGAGTTGCCTCCTGTTGACCATGTAAATTCATCGCCGGGACCAGCATCTAACACAAAATTCAGGTTATTGCCGCACAGAATAGTGTCGGATCCCAAATTCACATCAGGTGTTTGAACCACTTGAATCTGTAAAGTAGTATCGTAGGTACATCCAAAAATATCGGTAACTGTAACTGTAAAAGTGTACACTCCTCCCGAATCGGGAATAACCCTGATGGTGGTATCGTTGATAACATCGAAAAAGGAACCTTGCCATGTTACGGTATCGATAGGCACCTGATAACCCCATCCGGTAGGCAACAAGGAAGGATCCAGGTTTAGTTCCCACCAGAATATGTAACCATTGTCGATACCAAAGTCATCACAAATCTCAATATTCCACGTTCCGTTGAGCGGACAACCAATGAGTCCGGCCAGCGAGCTGTTTGGTGTGATATAATTTGTATGGTTGATGGTATTTGTCGAATCAATAGGGCTAACGCCGCCGGAAGAAAGCTGGTCGAGCGTGCCGTGCTGGGGATAAACCTGCGACCAGCAATAAGTCCAGCCAGAGCCATAAGGGTTGTTAGTGGGATCGCAACCGTTGTCGTAAGTGCCATGGCTGGAACCGCCATAAGGTGCTCCCATATAAGCGCCGCCCGAGTGCGTATTGGGGTCGAGCTGTACCGATTGACCGTTAGGACAGATGATTCGAAAACCCAGGTCACCGGTATAGGAATGTTCCATATTGACACAGATGGAAAGTATGTCGTTTGCACTGGTAATGGTCGCTCCGGGAATAAACGCCATAAAAGTTACAAAGGTGTTATAGCACTGTGTGGGACAGGCAGGGCCATCGGGAATAAACAGGGTGCTGTCAAATTTTTCGCTCGCAGATTGTACTGAGGTGATTGGCTGCACTACCACCACCGATCCGGTATTATAACCGAGGGTGACATAGGTAGTATCCGAGCTGGAGCACAAGTCTGCCAAAGGATGTATTTCGGCAAAGGGGCTTTGCGACACACGTACTCTTCCTCCGAGGTAGTTTGAATTGACACAACCCCGGGCGTCAACGATGGTAAGTCCAATATCATAACCTCTCACCATGGTATAGGTATGGTTAACAATTTGTCCGATAGCGGTGTCGCCATCGCCAAAATCCCAATAGTAGTGGCAATTGAGGCTGTCCTGCGTATAAAGAGTCGGGCTTTCGGGAAATGCGGCACTTCCTCCTCTGGCGGCAAAAGTAATGGGATCGCCGATACAGATGTCGATATAATTGCTATCGTTGGGATGCGGCACGGTTAAGGTTGGGTGGAAGAGTGCATTTATTTGCTGACAGGCCTGGGTACAAACAAAAGCGGCATTCCATCCTGCGTTATTTACCGCAGCATTTGATTTAAACTTAAAGGTTAAATCGCCGTTTCCATTAATGGTCGCATTTACAAATGAAGGAGGCATATTATTATTATTATACTTCCCTATTACTGCAGATCCAACCGTAGACCCGTCATAAACGATCAGTGTATCACCGGGTTCTACATCAAACGTGATAAAACTCATTCTGATATGGGTGTTGGTCGCATTATTGGTGTGGAAGGTCATGGTGAAATTTTCATTTGCAGAATAAGAACCTGCATTGCCACCCGAATCATAAAAATATTCGCCGCAGGACGTTACGGTGCCGCCCGTACTGATAAGATAAGATTGGGAACGGGCAACGGTAAAAACAAATAACAGAGCAAAAAGTAATAATATTTTTTTCATAATCAAATATTTTCTGTTAACAGTTCTATTTATTAATAGTTTTTAGATATTCCTTAAAATTAGCCGAAATGTGCGAAAGCGGATAAAAGACAATGGCAATACCTTCTTTTTCCCAAAGATAGGTGGTAAAGCTATTGGATGAAAGATTAAACTGATATTTCAGCGGATTGAATTTTTCTTTTGTAAAAGTTGTTTCTTTAAAATATTCTTTTACCTGAGGATTGTTGTTTTGCAGCAATACTGTGTGGATATCCTGTGCTGAAATTTTTTTATCCAGCGTGTTCAGGTCAACTTTATAGTACGAATTATCTAAATAATAATTATAGTACAGTAAAAGTTCCGACTGTGAATTTTCCAATTCGCTGAGATATGCCTGATCAAAGCATTCCGTAAGCCGGGGGTCGGCCTTATACACCTGCTGTGCATGGAGGGTTCCGATAAGAAAAACGGTAAAAATTAACCCTGATAACTTTTTTATCATATTAAATCTGGTTTAATGTTTTTTTTATTTTATTGCTTTATAGACAACAACATTTTAAAAATGGTTGCCTGTAGTTTATTTTTACAAAAATATCAATAAAAATAGATTGTTTAAGCCTTATTTATAAAAAAACACCATTCCGGGATATAATTTGGAATTATTCTAAATTATTTTTATCTTTGTTGAAAATTTGGTATCAAAAAAATGTGGACAATAAAAGAAAAAACATGCCTGATCACCGGAGCCACCTCGGGCATCGGACTGCAAACGGCTATGACGCTGGCACAAATGAAAGCCCGCGTAATAATCACATACCGGAACAAAGCTAAAGCCGAAGCTACCCGGGACTTAATTCTGCAAAAAACCGGTCAGGAGATCGGGTGTTTTTACTGTGATTTTTCTTCTCTGGCATCCATAAGAAATTTTGTGGATGATTTTAGACAAAAACACGACAAACTGCATGTGCTTATTAACAATATGGGTATTTATGAAATTGATAACTTAAAAAGTAAAGACGGTTACGAAATGAACTGGGCCGTAAATCATCTGGCTCCGTTTTTGTTGACCAACCTGCTATTGGAGGTATTAAAAAACAGTGCTCCTTCCCGGATTATCAATGTGGCTTCGGATTCTCACAGGGGGGCACGTATAAATTTTGACGATATTTCGTTCAGCAAAGGTTACAGTGGCAAAAAAGCGTACGACCAATCGAAACTGGCCAACATTTTGTTTACCAGACAACTGGCAAAAGAGCTGAAAGGTACAGGTGTTACAGCCAACTGCCTGCACCCGGGCATTGTAAAGACCAGCATCTTTAAAAAAATGAATCCCCTGGCGATTTTTCTTTTTAAATTAATAATGATTTCACCTGAAAAAGGAGCCGAAACCTCAGTTTTTCTGGCAAGTTCTCCTGACCTTGAAACCGTAAGCGGCCGGTATTTTAAAAAGAAAAAGCCTGTCGAGCCCTCGGCAAATGCCAAAGACATGAATACTGCCTTAAAATTATGGCAACTCAGCAATGATTACGTGAATTTCACAAGGGCCATTGAAGAAGAAAACACCACGGTAATCAGGAAATACACCAACGGGGAAATTACCATCGTGTGGCAACCGCATCTATGCACCCATGTGGCCTATTGCTTCAGCGAATTGCCTGAAGTTTTTAACCCGGCGGAAAGACCATGGATAAACCCGTACGGGGCTTCGACTGAAAAAATTATTGCACAAATAACACGTTGCCCTACCGATGCGCTTACCTATTATTATAACGACAGGCAGAAGGACAAAGCCCTGCAGGAAAGCATCACCGCCACCACTTTGCCACAAATTGAAATTCACAGAAACGGTCCGGCCATTATCAAGGGAAAGTGCCTGCTGAAAGGGGAAAACGGCCAATTATCGGAAACAAAAGATGTTTTTGCCCTTTGCCGTTGCGGCAAATCAAAAAAAACACCGTATTGCGATGGATCACACCTGTTGCATCCTTTTGAATAAATAACACATTATGAATTTATCGCCCAAAGTTCAAAAGCCTATACTCAAAATCAGCATGTTCGTCCTGTTCGCCCTGACCGTATCGTGCAACACGGCTACACATAAACAAAGCGACCCCATGGATACCTACAAAAAAATATCGCTGAGCGAAACCGAATGGAAAAATAAACTCAGTGAGGAACAGTACAATGTATTACGGCTTAAAGCCACCGAGCAACCTTTTACCGGTAAGTATTACAAACTGAATGAACACGGTATATACTGCTGTGCCGGTTGCGGCAGCGAGTTGTTTTCGTCTGACACAAAATTTGATGCCGGCTGCGGATGGCCAAGTTTTTACGATGCCCTTGCTGCTAATAAAATTGAAACACGCACCGACACCAGTTTTCAGATGGTCCGTACCGAAATACTATGCGCCGTATGCGGTGGTCACCTGGGACATTTGTTTGACGATGGCCCCGAACCCACCGGTAAAAGATACTGCGTAAACTCTGCATCATTGAATTTTAAAAAATTATAAACCGACAGAAAAAGAGGGTTCCATTACTCTTTATCTTATAAGCTTTAACCGGACCTGCTGCCTGAAACATCCGCACACATTCACAGATTTTACTTCACCTATTTATTGACAGATTAGGTTAAAGCAGAAAAAATTTTTTAAATTTTTTGTAACTTTTTTTGTTCTGGCGACATCAAACAGGCAAACGACATAAATTAAAAACAATTAAAAAACCTGCGCCATGAAAACAAAAATTTTAAAGAGATCATTTTCGCTGCTTGTGATGCTGATTTTTGTAATATCAGTAAGTTTTGCTTCAGCTGCCCCCCGCAAAACAGCCACCGATTTAAAATCCGTCATTACCTCTTCGGTAACTTACCCGGAATATGCTAAAGACCACCAAATTAGCGGATTCGTGGTGGTTGCATTCGTTGTGGATGAAAAGGGCAATATCAACATCACTGAAATGAACGCCAGTTCACTTGACTTTCAGCTTTATGTGGAAAAAAGCCTGAAAAAAATCAACATTGAAAACCCGCAAAGCTATAAAGGAAAAACCTATTATTACCGCTTTGACTTTGAAATTATCTGATAACCATATATGTCAAACTGTCTGTTTTAGGTTTATAGTTTGACCCCTTTAAAACCCGCTTCTTGCGGGTTTTATTTTTTATGTTCTGTAACAGCCAATATTTATATTTTTGTCGGGAAGAAAAAACACCGCATGAAAAAAAACATTCTGTTCCTGATACTTATGTTGTTTCTCAGCTCCTGCATCGAGATTAAGGAAGTCCTCAAAGTTAATAGCGACGGGTCGGGGAGCCTGACCATGACCGTGGATATGTCGAAAGCAGGCAGTTCTTTTAGCCAGGCGAATCAACAGGTAAATATGACTTTTGTGAAAGAAATTCAGGACGCTCCCGGCAGGGCCGACTCAGTCCTGAAAACCTGCCCCGGCATCAGCAGCCTGAAAACCAGCAGCGAAAAAGGTTTGTATGTAGTGGGTTTTGATTTTAAAAACTCCAAAGCGCTGAACACGGCATTATACAAGCTGTTCAAACAAAAAAAATCTATTTTCAAACCCGATTTTATCAAGGTTACAAAACACAAAACAAGGCAAATGAATTTTGCACCTTTGTTGAAAAAATACCTTCTGAAAACTTCATCAACGATGGTAAGCGATATGCTGTTCCAGCTAATCAGGATAGAATCATCTTTTGAACTTCCCGCGAAGGCCAGAAATGTCAGCAATATAAAGGCAATGCAGGAAAATGATGGCCAGACAATAAAAATGAAATATACCCTCTACGAATTGATAAACAACGATTTTGATTATGGTATCAGCATGACCTATTAGGCTACCAGCTATCGTTGTAATGGATTTTTTCTTTGGAATATCTTTCGGGATGCGGAATTTTTTCGTCGGGCCAGCCAATGGCAATCAGCGACACCGGCATATTTTCCGCGGGCAGTTTTAATAAATCACGTATTGGATCCATCCGCTCGGTGCGTGAGTAAACGCCCAGCCATACACTTCCCAGTCCCAGGGCATGTGCGGCAAGCAAGATGTTTTGGGTGGCCGCCGAACAATTAATACTAAGATAGGCTTCGTTGGGCTCAAGTTTTTTGTCGCCGCAGACCAATATTGCCAGGGGGGCCATTTTTAACATACGGGCATAAGGATGGATGACAGATAATCTGTCGAGCAACTCCCGCTTAGTGATAACCACAAAATCCCATGCCCGCGTATTCCGGGCCGAAGGGGCGTACATTGCCGCCTGCAACATTTTGTCAATCAGGTCATTATTAACCGGTGTGCCTGTAAATTTCCGGATACTGCGGCGGGTAAGCAGGTTTTCGATAGCATCCATAATTTTTCAATTATTGTGTTTAAAGATGTTTCCAATTAACGAGATAGCACCCGGCAACTTCGTTTTTAAGTTTTTTCTGGGCTTGCAGGGCTTTCTCTTTATTTGGGAAATCGCCCATGATTAATCTGTAAAAAACTCCGTTCTTTTTCGTTTCCTTAAAAATGTATCCTTTGATATCATATTGGGTCTGAATTCTCAGCAGGAAGTTTTTGCAGTTTTTCAATATTTTAAAATATCCCATCTGCACGCCATATCCGTCAGGAAAGTTGCCGGCTCCTTTGGCTTCTATAATGGGAATGTCATCCGGCCTTTCGGGGGACACCTTTTTCTCATCACTGCCTGTTATCTGGTTGGTCCTGGTGTCGGGCTTCAGGGCAACAGGTTTCGCAGCCATTATCAGCGAGTCCAGGTTGACGGTAGTATCCTGTTTGAGGTATCCGGTCGGCACATCCACCACTTCAAGTTTTACCTTGTCAACACCATAATGAATAATATCCAGTTCGATGGCGGCAGCTTTAGAAACATCCAGAATCCTACCTTTGGTATGAGGGCCCCTGTCGTTGATTTTTACCAGCACTTTTTTTTGGTTTCGGAGATTGGTAACGAGCACTACGGTGTTAAACGGCAGGGTACGATGAGCTGCAGTAAACAATTTGCTATTATACGGTTCGCCGCTAGATGTCTTTTGCCCGTTAAACCTATCAGCATAATAAGTGCAGTAACCGGTTTGTTCAAACGATTGCCCGAAACTTATAAAACAGAGAAAAGAAAAAAGAAGCGGAAAAAATTTTTTAATCAATATTAATAGGTTTTTGTCATATCATCCGGGACACAAATAATATAATCGGCAACCATAATATATTCAGGAGAAAGTTTGTTAATGTCGCTTTGTTCCACTGTGGCAATGGTAAGTATTTTTAAGTCTGCATTTTTTCGTTTCAGGTACCACATTATTCCTTCGAAATAATCGGAGTGGTAGGTGCCATTATAATGCAGGAACAAACTGCCTTCTTTAGCGTTGCTAAAAATAAAGTGCGCCATAGTAGCATCTTTCAGAGCCTGAGCCTTGGGCAGATTGGGAGACGAAAGCCCCGCCATACCCATTTCAATCATTTTCTTATATTGTTCCAGTTCGGGGTCATACTCGATGGGTAAAGGCGCCAGGAACTTTTTCTCCTCATCGGTAAGGGTATTTAGTTGTTCAAATCCTTGGTGCATCACCAGGGATGCAAATTTGCGGGGAGCGTTGGTGGCTAAAAATTTCAGGTTCGTGTTTCGTGCAAATTCCACCAGGGGGCGATAGTCGGTTTCGTAGTTGGGCCAGAGTTTTATTTGTGTTGTCAGTTCGTCTTCGGTAATTTGCCCTTTCAGATACTTGTCTAAAGCTTCCTGCATATCAGTTTCAAACATTTCGGCACCCAGGATCAGGTCTTGTTTTTTTTCTTTAAAAAGATCTTTTGTAAGCTGCAATTCCATCCAGTGCGAAATAGGATTGTTATGTAGTTCACCAAAAAGCACCACTTCGCAACTCATGATATCTTTGATCATTTTCTGATAGGTAGTTTTTTTCCCGGTAACATTATATATCTGATAGGCCGGTTTATCAACGGTCATCGAGAGCAGAAAAAAACTGACAAGAATAATTAGAATACGGGTTTTTGTCATAACAAATTACTATTTATGAGAAAACAAATATATAAAATTTAAAATAAAAACCGATTGATTATTTTTGATGCGGGTCCAGGTCCGAAGAATCAAAAGCAAAGGGCAGCAGCCCGGCGATATCAGAAATTATTATAATTTTTCCTTTTTCTCCTTTGAGGATTACCCGGAGTGGGTTATTTCCTTTTTTTTCGTATTCGGCCATTACCTGTCTGCATGCGCCACAGGGCGAAACGGGATAGTTTACATCAAAGTTTTTTGATTTTGCCGTAATTGCTATGGCTTTAAAGGCTTGCCCCGGGTACTGTGCCGATGCTGCAAACATGGCCACCCGTTCGGCACACAATCCCGACGGGTAGGCAGCATTTTCCTGGTTGTTGCCACAAACTATCTCACCGTTTTCGAGCAGCAGGGCTGCGCCCACCTGAAATAACGAATAAGGGGCATAGGCATTATTACAGGCTTCGGTAGCCCTAGCCAACAAATAAGCATCAGCCACATCAAGCTCATCCGATGATGCTAACTCCTTATAATTGATATTTATCGAAAGCTCTTTCATGGGTTGTTTCCTGAAATTTACTCCAAAATTAGTGTTTTATTTTCAGACAGGGCATTTTTCTGCACAAAAAGGAGCAAGCAACTAAAATAGGCAAAATAAGTTACGCCGGCCTGAGTCTCAAAAGTATCTTCTGTGAGCATGGAAAATACTACGACAATAAAAAATGTCAGGTACAGAAAATCAAAAAAGTTCTTTTGTCTTAAAGACGGATAAAACAAGCAAAAAAGAAATAACAACAATCCAAACACTCCAAACTCCAACATTATAGTAAGGTACTGATTATGTGGACGAAGCCCGGAATTTTTCAGCAAGGAATCGTCCAGTTCGAGTTTGGCGGCAAATACATTTTTCACATCGCCGGTGCCCAGTCCAAACCAAAAATGGTCTTTGATAAGACGCGCCGAGGTGCGCCATAACTCCACCCGCTGCATCAACGTTTGTTGCCGCGGATCGCGGGTAAACTTATATATTTCTATTTCCCATAACAAGTTTTTCAGCCTGTTCTCAAAGTTGCTTTTTTTTGCGTCATCAACATTGGCCACCCCTTGTTCAATGAGTTTAATTTCTTCATCGGAAAGGCTGTTAACGCCGTAGCTGTCTTTTTTCAACCCCTTTGAGGTAAGGTAACGCACCAGAGTATATTTCACTGGTGAATCAGCTGCATCATTTTCTCCATACTTTATTTTACTCCGTTTATCCCAGGCCTCTTTCAGTTCGGATTCACACACATAAATCCAGGTATAATGTCCATTGTCGGTCATGGGATTTTTCAGGTCATGGACGTACGGATTACCATGCCTAGTAAATTGTTCAAGTTTTTGGGGGTTGACAGAGTCAATATTTATATACTTTTCATAAATATGGTGAACATACAGAGCGCTGCCGGATACCATCACCATGAAAAAGGCCAGCAGGGATATTTTATACACAGGCTTTGATTGTTTAAAAACAAAATAAACCAGCACGACGGCCAGCGTGGTAATCAGCAGTACCATCCCGGTAAACGACTCCATAAAGAAAAGATAATAAATAAACCAGGCTGACAGGACAGAAAAAAATATCTTTATCCCTGTTTTGTAATTGTTTTTGTAAAAAATAAAATAGAGCAGAATAAAAATGTCGGTACAAACATTAAGCGAATACCGGATATGGGAAATTATAAAAATATCGCGGATATCCTGCACAGGGCCGGAATGGAACAAATAGAAACTGTAGACTCCCGAAATAAAGGTTCCGGCAATGTGGGCAAGCAAAATATTGTTTAGCGTTTTTCCCGACAAGGCCGGGCTGGTAGATAGAATTACGGGCAGCGCCAGCAGGGGCAGTTTGATGCGCAGCTCCGCGAGTGCAGTTTCAAAATCATGGGTACAAAACAGACCAACAACATGGAGTAAATAAAGCAAGGTGAATACCAGGGCGGCTTTGTTATGAAAAAAAGCTTTGAATTTAGCGGCCAGCCTGCCCTCAGCCAACCAGTTGGCCAGAAGCACAAACTGGGCGACGCTCATGACATAAAGCGACAAAGTCAGCGACATAGCCATGCCGGTAAGCCCCAAAATGTAAATATACCTGTGAATGTCAGATCTCTGTAGCCGCATAACTCACAAAAGAAAAATTTCTATGCCGGAAAGGTCCGGATTTCTATTTTTTGCTTTTTTTCCCTGTTTCGCTATGGGTGCCATTAAGGATAGATTTATATCGGGAAGTATCTTTTAGTATTTCGATGGCCTTCATCACATCGGGATCATCCTTCAGCGACGATTCAATACGACCTTTCTGATAATAATACAGCGGGATGATATACATTTTCATCATTTGTTTTATCTGCTCCTTGTTCGCAGTCAGGTCGTTGCTTTTTTCTTTTGTAATTTTTTCTTTCAGCAGATCAAAATCATTTTTTATGGCATCATAATATTTTTCGGTTTCGGCTGCTTTTTTCAGATCATCCAGCACCAGTTCGCTTTCCGTCGAATAGGAGTAATCTTTATTTTTCAGGTAGCTGATAAAATCATTATAAATCTCGTCCGTAACCACAAAATCGGCTGCCGGGGCAATGGAGGGTGTCTTTCGGTAAAAATAAACGGCAAAGTCGAAAAAATGATTTTTTTCTATCAGGGCCAGGGCTATATTGCTTAATTCGGGTATTTCCTCAATAATATCCGGTTCTATTCCGCTGCCTTCATACACTACCCTGCCATTTTTTGTAGTAAATGCTTTGCGCAGCGAATCGGGCAGTACGGGAGCGTTTCCGTCTTCGTCTTTATTAAAATAGTCCATCGCCTGAACACAACGGCCGCTGGGAATATAATACTTGGCAATGGTAATTTTCATCTCCGAATTGTACGACAGGGGGATAATATTTTGTACCAGGCCTTTTCCGAAAGTCCGTTGACCAATAATAATGCCCCGGTCGAGATCCTGAATGGATCCTGCAAGGATTTCTGATGCAGAAGCCGAGCCTCCATCCACCAGGATAACCAGAGGAATTTCGGTATCAACGGGTGCTCCCTGAGTTTTGTGAATATGATTCTGGTCTTTGATTCTTCCCTTGGTGCTGACAACAAACTGCCCCTTATCCATAAAAATATTGACAATGTTCACTGCTTCATTGAGCAGTCCGCCGCCATTGCCCCTCAGGTCGATGATGACGCCTTTGAGTTTTTTGTTCTCGTTGAGTTTAACAAAAGCATTTTTTACGTCATTACCGGCGTTTTGTTTGAACTCGCTCAGATTAATGTAACCGATGCTGTCGGCCACCATTCCGTAATAGGGGACATTATCAATTTTTATTTCCTGTCTGGTAATTTCTTTGGTGAAAGCTGCCTGTGCAGAATCGCGTTCGAGCAACAAAGAAACATTGGTTCCCGGCTGGCCTTTCAGAGCGGTGCTAACTTCGTCCACGGTTTTTCCGCGGGCAGTTTTTCCGTTGATTTCAAGTATTTTATCTCCGGCTTTCAATCCGGCTTTGTCGGCAGGTGAATTTTCATAAGGTTCCGAGATAAACACATAATTACCCCTTTTATGTATCAAGGCGCCAATGCCGCCATACTGCCCGGTGGTCATAAACTTATAATCTTCTATATCCGATTCGGGGATGTACACCGTGTAAGGGTCGAGGGATTTCAGCATAGCATCCATGGCTGTTTTCATCAACTGTCCCGGATTCAGGTCATCAACATAATAGGTATTGAGTTGCTTATAAAGAGAGACAAATATGTCGATGTTTTTGGAAATCTCAAAATCGTTCTGAACCTGATCCTGCGCCCGGCCCACCAATGCCGGCACAGATAGCAGTGTCAGCGTTAAAAAAAGTATTTTTATTTTCTTCATTTTATATTTATCAATTACGGGACCGGGTCATAGCCGCTGCCGCCCCAGGGGTTACACGAAAGGATTCTTTTCAAGGTAAGCCATCCGCCCTTGAATGGCCCATATTTTTGTATTGCTTCTACTCCATAAGCGGAACACGATGGTGTGTAACGGCACGAAGGCATCAGGTAAGGTGATATTCCGTATTGATAAATTTTAATCAACAGAATAAAAAATTTTCCGATATACTTTTTCATATGTTTTGTGCCAGATACTTTAAAATTAACTGAACTTTTGCTTCTATTTCCCGGTAAGCGGATGTTTTTTCACTGCTGTAAGAAAGCATCAACGCAATATGTTTATTTTTTTCTTTCAAAGAAACGGACAACAACTCCTTATTATTGCGATAGGCTTCTCTGACATACCTTTTTATTTTGTTGCGGTCCACGGCTTTTTTAAAATGTCTTTTGGCAACCACCACCAGCAACTGTACCGGTGGCTGCTGAGTGTCCGGCAGGTCAATCCATTTAACGGCAAAGGGATACTGAAAATATTTTTTTCCTTCTGCCATCAGGAGGCTTATGCTTTTTTTTCCGCACAAGCGTTCATCTTTGCAAAAGGAGGGCATTGTCGGGAGGTTTCTGATTATTTTTTCACCTTATCGAGAAAGGCGTCAATAGCCATCGGCATAGAGGTAAAACTTTGCGAGGGTCCGAAAACACTTATATTCAGGCCTGCATCGATAGCGGCGTTAAAAGTTGTATTTCCCCAGGTAGCAATTACCATTTTGTTTTGTTTAAAATCCGGGAAGTTTTCGAAAAGCGCTTTGATTCCGAACGGACTGAAAAACACCAGCATATCTGTCTTGGCAATGTTGATATCCTGTTTGACTTCCATATTGGGGATGGTGCGGTAAATCATGGCCTTACGAACGGGTATCTTGTTGGTCTGAAGCAGGTTGACGATTTCCTGTTTGTGGCCTTCCGTGCAGGGTAAAAGAAATTTTTCCTGCAAATGTTTTTTTATGATGGTAATGAGTTCTTCGGGTTTTTCTTTGCCGTTGAAGATTTTTCTCTTCCGGAACTGCACATATTTTTGAAGATAAAAAGCCGTTTTTTCGGAGACACAAAAATATTTGGTGGTATCGGGAATGGTCAGGCGCATTTCTTTGGCCAGCCTGAAAAAATGATCTACGGCATTGTTGCAGGTAAAAATTATGGCCGTATGATCCAAAATATTGATTTTTTCCCTTCTGAACTCCTGAGCTGAAACGGGCTCAATACAGATAAACTTCTTAAATAGGATGTTAAGATTATGCTTTTTCGCCAAATCGTAATAGGGAGATTTTTCGTAATTGGGAGGTTGCGGTTGCGAAATTATTATGTTTTTAACTTTCAATGCGGTGTTTTTTAAGTTAATAAATAATTTTCTCAGACAATCAAAACCCCTTTAAAATAAATGTTAACCAACAGTTTAACGCAAATAACAAGGGGCAAAATTTCGATGGTGCAAAGGTACAAAATAAAATAATACAAACGATGTCCTTCGTTTGACATCCCGATTAAAAAACTTCGGACAAGCCGGTATAAAAACAACAGGGAGGTGATAAACAAAACCGCAAAAAAGAGGATTTTGGCGCCAGGGGCATTCATATAGTGTATCACAAATACCATAGGCGTCAAAAATATGCCGGTAATAATTGAAAAAAGAAAATTATTGGTATTATACTCTGCGGTTTCCCCGGGGGTTTTGAAAGCAATTTTTATCAATATGATCAGAAAACTCCTGAACAAAAATAATGCGACGGTAACACCCAAAATCTCCAAAACAAAATAAAAGTCTATTTCCATCTGATAAAAAAAATGCAGTCCTTGCGCTATAAACATGGAAAGGGAAATATAATAGACCAACAGCAGGGGAAAAGAAAAAAACTCACGTTGTATCAGCCCTTCCCGCATAAGCTGATTGGTAAAATACGGCAGGTAAAAGGCTTTAAATAATTGAGAAATTCGTCTGTGTTTCACAAAAAGAATTAGCGTTCCCAAAACAAGACAAAACAGCAACAGATAAAAAAACGAATCACTGTGCCTGACGGGAATTTCTTTAGGCACAATTTGTATCACGGGGTCCTGTCCTGTGTAAAAAACCGAGGTGCAATAAGCAGTATCCGATTTTGACGAAGTTTGTTTTACATATGTTGCTGGCAGGTTGTCTTTGGAATGGCCCACAAAACAGGTTTTGCCTAATTGTGCGGATACCTCATCCTGTGAGCGGATAAATGTTTTAAAAAACGAGGCGTTTTCCTGCGGCAGAGCATTGACATTATATGTAAGACTATCTCCAACCATAAATTGTGCAAAATTAGCAAAATATGGCGAAATTGGGTTGCACATTTTTGCCAGCATATTTGAAAAATGTTCTAACCCGACTAATTCATATCCATTAAAATCAGATAGAATTTTGAATCAAAACAGAAATTGATAATATATTGTCGGAAATATCAAAATAAATTGGCTCGGTATCAATAATTTTTTTTCTTTTGTCAAAAAATTTAATCATTCAAATATTTATTTACTCAACTACACAGTATTTTATGAATTTACTAGAAAACATCTGCGACAAAGCCAAACAACTCGACAAACGCATCGTCCTGCCCGAAGGCATTTCGGAACGCACCCTGAAAGCAGCCGACATTATATTAAAAGAAGGATATGCACAACTAATTCTCCTGGGAAATTTAGAAGAAATACAATCGCTGGAACATAAATTCAATCTTGACCTTTCGGCAGCACGCAAGATTGACCCGAAAACTTCTCCTGACAAGGAACGTTACGTACAAAAACTGATGGAATTGCGTAAAAGCAAAGGCATCACTTACGAAGACGCCGTAAAACTCATTGAACAGGATATATACTACGGTCCGATGATGATATATATGGGCGATGCCGACGGCGAAGTGAGCGGTGCTGAGCACACCACGGCCGACACCGTAAGGCCTGCCCTGCAGATAGTAAAAACCGCTCCCGGCATATCGGTGGTTTCGGGCGCTATGGTTATGGTAACCAAAAAAGAGAATCTGGGAGAAAAAGGTGTCTTCATTTTTGCCGATGTGGCCATTACGCCTAACCCTACGGCAGAAGAACTTGCCCAGATAGCCGTTTGCAGCGGCGACACAGCCCGCCAGATTGCAGGTATTGAAAATCCGCGTATCGCCTTATTATCATTCAGCACCAAAGGATCAGCCAAACACGAACTGGCAGACAAGGTAAAACAAGCCACCGGTTTAGCAAAAGCCATGCGCCCCGAAATGAACTTCGATGGCGAAATGCAGGCCGATGCCGCACTGATAGAATCTATAGGACAAAAAAAATCTCCCGGCTCACCGGTCGCCGGCCTAGCCAATGTGCTGGTATTCCCCGACCTGCAGGCCGGAAATATCGGTTATAAATTGGTGGAACGGCTGGGCGATGCCGAAGCCATTGGCCCTATTTTACAGGGATTAGCCGCCCCGATTAACGATTTGTCGAGAGGATGTTCGGTAATGGATATTGTTAATTTAGTGGCCATTACCGCTTGCCAGTCTGGAAAATAATTTACAAAACAAACATATAAACTTAATAACAAAATAAAATGAAAGTACTTGTATTAAACTGCGGAAGTTCATCAATTAAATACCAACTCATAAAGATGAACGAAGAAGCCGACCTGCTGGCCAAAGGATTGCTGGAACGTGTCGGCATGGACAACAGCGAACTTACCCATGTGCCCAAAGGCAAAGATAAAGTCGTAAGTATTCAGCCCATACACGACCATACCGATGGTATAAACCTCATTCTCAAGGCTTTGCTACACCCCGAACACGGCGTTATCCAAGACAAACACGAAATTGATGTGGTAGGACACCGGGTGGTGCATGGCGGCGAAAAATTCAGTGGCAGTGTACTTATCACGCAGGAAATTATCGATAAAATGGAAGAATGTTCCGACCTGGCCCCTTTGCACAATCCAGCCAACCTGAAAGGTATTTATGCCATTCAGAAACTTTTGCCGGATATAAAACAATGCGGCGTTTTCGACACGGCGTTTCATCAGACCATGCCCGAACACACCTATTTATATGCGTTGCCTTATGAACTGTACGACAAATACAAAGTGCGCCGTTACGGATTCCACGGTACCAGCCATGGTTTTGTTTCACAAAAAGCCTGCAAATTACTGGGGCTAAAACTTGAAGAAACAAAAATCATCACCTGCCACCTCGGCAACGGAGCTTCGATAGCTGCCATAAAAAACGGAAAATCCTTTGACACCTCCATGGGATTAACCCCGGTGGAAGGCCTCATTATGGGAACCCGCTGCGGCGACCTCGACCTGGGCGCACTGCTTTTTCTGATGGAAAAAGAAAAACTCGACATCAAACAAGCCAACGCCCTCATCAACAAAAAAAGCGGCATGGCTGGAATTACCGGTGTTTCTTCTGACATGCGCGACATTGAAGATGCCGCCAATAAAGGGAACAAACGCGCAGCGCTGGCCCTGAAGATGTATAACTACCGGGTAAAAAAATATATCGGGGCGTATACCGCAGGAATGGAAGGCGTGGACCTGATAATTTTTACGGGAGGCATAGGCGAAAATGCTGTCAACACCCGCGAAGGCGTGATGCAGGGCCTCGAGTTTCTTGGCGTGGATTTCGATTACGAACTCAACAAAGTTTCGCGCGGCAAAGACATTGTGCTGACCAAACCGGGTTCTAAAGTTAAAGTTATGGTTATCACCACCAACGAAGAACTGGTAATTGCCAACGAAGCCATAAAAACGATCAGCCAGTAATGGAAAAAACACCGGCATATCTCAAGCTTCTTAATGACAAGTTGGAAGAGATTACTTTTGTCAAAGAGCCCAAAGAGTTATACGAACCTATGGCCTACGCGTTGACCATGGGCGGAAAACGTCTCCGTCCCGTGATGACACTCATGGCCTGCGAAATGTTCCGGGGCGATGTGTCTGCGGCCTTGCCGGCAGCGCTCGCCCTGGAAGTATTTCATAATTTTACGCTGGTCCACGACGACATTATGGATGTTGCCCCCCTGCGCAGGGGAAAAGAAACCGTATATAAAAAATGGAATACCAATATCGGAATATTGTCAGGAGACGCCATGTTTGCAAAGGCCTTCGAAATTATTGCCGGCTCCGGCGAAAAAACGCTTAAACCATTGGTACAACTGCTTTCAAAAGTTGCTATCGAGGTTTGTGAAGGGCAACAATACGACATGAATTTCGAACAGAGCCCGGATGTTAGTATTGCTGATTATCTGGAGATGATACGCCTGAAAACCGCGGTGCTTATCGCCTCAAGCCTGAAAGCAGGGGCCATTGTGGCCGGCGCCTCCGAACAAGATACCAACGAAATTTACCTCTTCGGCGAAAACCTCGGGATGGCCTTTCAACTGAAAGATGATATTCTGGATATATTCAGTGACGAAAAAGTATTCGGAAAGAAAAAGGGTGGCGATATTGTGGCCGGGAAAAAAACATTCATGTTCCTGAAAGCCATCGAAATGGCTGATGAAGACACCCGTGCAACGCTGGTCAATTATTTTACCGATACCACAATAGAACCCGACACCAAGGTGAAGGCCGTAACAGTCATCTATGAAAAGCTTTGCGTAAAAAAATGTGCCGAAGATATGATGGATGCATACTCCTCAAAAGCACTGAGCCATCTCAAAAACATAAGAGTGCCCTCAGCCGATAAAAAAAACCTGGAACAACTTTCGAAAGAGCTGTTGTTGAGGAATTTTTAATTTCGTAAAATTTCTGCCATTTATTTCAACCGGATTTTGTTCCGGGCAGTTTTCAGCATAACCATATAAGGCCTGCGCATAAGAAAGCATCCACGTGATAAAAATTTACCGGAAAACGATACCATTTGCCTTGTATATTTTTTTATTTTTGTTTTATCATAACCTGTTCCCCTGACATGAAAAAAATTATTCTCCCGCTGCTGTTATCCATGAGCCTTACTGCCTTTAGCCAGAATCAAAACGAGAACCTCCCGGATGAAAATATTCAGACTGCCGTAGCAGGGAAAGTATCGCATACAAAAACATCACAGCAAAATCAGGAAATTCAGGCGGAATCAATGCCGCAAAATTTCAAATCGATAGTACAGGAAGAAAGCGAAAAATACAGTCAGTACAATTTTCAACGCAATGAACAATGGGACAGCCTTTTTTATGCCCAGAACCCCGGAATACCAAAAACTTTGCTGCCAAAACAAAACAAAACCTGCACCCTAAACAAAGTTGTTTATGGATGGAATCCATACTGGGCCGGCACGGACTATCTGAATTACCAATGGAACCTGTTGTCGCACATGTGTCACTTTTCGTATGAGGTTAATTATTCCACAGGTAACGCAAACAATACCCACAATTGGGCCACAGATGCCGCCGTTAATGCCGCCCTTGCCCACGGGGTGAAAGTTGATCTTTGTGTAACGCTGATGAACCAGGCCAACCTGACCTCTTTTCTGGCAAACAGCACGGCCCGGCAAACTCTTATCACCAACCTGATAAACCTTATTCAGTCGCGGGGTGCAAATGGCGTGAATATTGACTTTGAGGGGATGGCTTCTTCGGACTCTATTAATTTTAAAACATTTATGATTGCCCTCTGCAACCAGATGCACACGGCTATACCCGGCTCCCAGGTGAGCTATTGCCTGCCTGCCGTGGAATGGACTGCCAATAAATTTTCGGCCCGGGCACTGGTAAATTACGTGGATATGTTTATCATCATGGGTTATGATTATTATTGGGGCGGTAGCTCTATGGCCGGCCCTACCGATCCTCTGTACAACTTTAATACAGGATATAATTACACGTTGGCAAAAACCATTACTTATTATCAAAACCAAGGGGTTCCTTTATCAAAAATCATTTTAGGCCTGCCATATTATGGCAAACAATGGGCTACAACTGATAATTCTGTTGGGTCTTCCACTACAGCCACAGGTACTTCTCCCACATATAAAGTCGTCAGGGCCAACGCCGACGGCTATTATTCCACCAAACTTTGGAACAACACTTCGTTCAGTCCTTATTACACCTTTCAGATCGGCAGCCAGTGGTACCAGTGCTGGATTGACGATGCTTACAGCCTTGGCAAACGTTTCGACCTGGTCAACCAGCGCGGTATCGGCGGTATTGGAATTTGGGCTTTGGGTTATGACAACGGCTATTCAAATTACTGGAATAAAATCAGCGACAAATTTTCCACCTGCGCCACCGTCCCCTGTTCCGACACCATTTATGATATGGGTGGACCGGAACGAAACTATTACAACGGCGAAGATTTTACCTATACCATTGCACCAACAGGCGCTTACGGCGTAAACCTGCAGTTTTCGGCTTTTGACGTGGAAGCAGGCAGCGGCTCGGTGTGCGATTACGACTACCTGGAAATCTTCGACGGGCCCAACACCACAGCACCAAGCCTTGGAAAATTTTGCAACACCACAGGAAGTCCGGGACTGATATCCTCCACAGGAAACTCGCTGACCTTAAAATGGCATTCCGATGGCGGCACCATAAATCCCGGGTTCCGCGCTGTTTGGCAGTGCACAACGGATAATGTTGCCCCCGTAACCACAACAAACGTGGTCGGCGCCTGGCAAACGCAGGATTTTACGGCCACCTTCACCGATACTGACAACACAGGCGGGTCCGGCATCGAAAAAAGTTATTACCAAGTGCTGGACTTCGACGGCACAGAATGGCATGCTAATGCCTCCAGAGGTTTCTTTTGCGACAACTTCGACACCTACAACACCCCCGTGTGGTCGGTACCCGCCGGCAGCGGCACATGGACGGTTAACAACGGAAAACTAATGCAGACAGACACTTCCGTAAGTA
>Ga0208459_1001538_pt1 | contig 21525 bp, 17 predicted proteins | sample AD_UKC087_MetaG_FD_184433 | JGI IMG/M metagenome (GOLD analysis project Ga0208459, IMG submission 184433) | Active sludge microbial communities of municipal wastewater-treating anaerobic digesters from USA - AD_UKC087_MetaG (SPAdes) (version 2) | ecosystem: Engineered > Bioreactor > Anaerobic >... | reverse complement strand
GGTTGCCGACGAAACAAAGACCATACTTGCCGACAGTGTCATCATTGCCACCGGAGCTTCTGCCCGATGGCTCGGCCTGGAAACCGAAGAAAAATACCGGGGTTACGGCGTATCGGCCTGTGCCACCTGCGATGGTTTTTTTTACAAAGGTAAAGATGTGGCAGTAATTGGGGGTGGCGATACCGCTGCCGAAGAAGCTACGTATCTGGCCAAAATCTGCAAAAAAGTGTACCTCATCCATAGAAGAACCGAGATGAGAGCTTCCAAAGCCATGCAAAACAAAGTGTTCAATACGCCCAACATCGAAAGACTCTTCGGCTATGTTCCCGTAGAAATCACCGGCGAAAAAAATGTTGACGGCCTGACAATAAAAAATGTAACAACACAGGAAATCAGCAACATCGTTGTTGATGGTGTTTTTGTCGCTATTGGCCATACGCCGAACTCCGCGATTTTCAAAGGACAAATAGAAATGGATGAAAACGGCTACATTATAACGGTGCCCGGAAGCACCAAAACCAATGTGGAAGGTGTGTTTGCAGCCGGCGACGTGCAGGACACCCACTATAAACAAGCCGCCACAGCAGCCGGCACGGGTTGTATGGCAGCCATCGAAGCTGAACGTTTTCTCAACTCCGTATCCTAAAAGCGTGTTTTAGAAAATAAATTACTTTTTCGCAGCAGCTATCTGTTCAGCGATGAGCAACGCATTGTATAAATTTGCCACGCCGCCGCTAACCGACAGTGTGCTGAAACTTACTCTTTCGCCTTTGCCCGCCTCTGTTGGCTTCTGCACCATCTGATCCACACTGGTTACCGATTTCATAATGGCTTCTTTCACTTCTGAAGCCGACAATTGAGGATAATAACTTCTGATGACGGCAGCCATGCCGGCTACCACAGGACTGGCCATACTTGTCCCGCTGAATGCTCCATAGCGGTTACCAGGTTTAGTACCCCACAGATCAACACCGGGGGCAAATAAGTCAACCGTTTTGGTGCCATAATTGGAAAAGTTGGCAGCCAGGTCGTCATCCACCTTCATAGAACTTGCGCCTACAGTAAGCCAGTTGTTGGTGATGGGCTTCCCGTCGGCCCCGATGTGTGTCGGATAATTAGCAACCAAGTCGTTGTTTTCTGCATCGTTGCCTGCCGCATGAACCAGCAACACATCGTATTTATCAGCCAGTGGCAACACCTCGTCCACAAATTTCTTCTGGGGCGAAAAAGCTTTCCCGAAGCTCATATTGATGACTTTGGCGCCGTTCTCGATAGCATAGCGAATACCGTTTGCCACATCCTTGTCGCGCTCATCGCCATCGGGAACAACCCTTATAATCATAAGTTTAACATCGGACGCTATACCGTCAACACCTTTGCCGTTGTTCCGCACAGCGCCGATCTCGCCGGCAACAAAAGTGCCGTGTGCAGGCTCGGGGCCTGTAACATCGTTGTTGCCATAAAAACGGTTGCTGTTATCCTTATAATCATCACCAACAATTTCTCGTCCATCAAAATCAAGATTATAATGATAGGTGAGCTCGCTATTTATTTCATCTCCGTATGCAATCAGATCATCGGCACTGATACCGAACAACTGCCATACCCTGAGTTTTTCGGCGCTTTCAGCCACAGCCGCCGGCGCCTTATTTAGTTTTTTCAGGTCTTTGATCGAGTAATCCTGCTTTTTCAGGTATGCTTTCACAATACTGTCGGCAACTTTGAGTTCCCTGCCTGATTGTGCCATGCCAATATTAGCCTGCGATTCCTGAGATTTTTCATTATAAACCTCTTTTACCTTTTGGTACAGCTCAAATTCCTCTTTATCGGCCACGGATGACTTATCCTTTCCCCTGTATTTCGGGTCGAGTTCCTTATATAGGCGTGTCACCTCCAGGTTATCCTTATCCACATTTTCGCCTTTTGCATTCCCGATAAAATTCCAGCCGTGGATATCGTCAATATAGCCGTTTTTATCATCATCAATACCGTTGCCGGGAATTTCGTCCGCGTTGACCCAAATATTTTCTTTCAGGTCTTCATGCATAATATCCGTTCCTCCATCAATTACGGCAACAATAACGGTTTGTGATTTTTTATTCTTCAACAGTTCTTTGTAAGCCTTTTCGGTACTGATACCAAAAACCTTATCCATTTGCAAGTCTTTATTGTACCAGTTGTTGAGTTTCTTCTGTTCCTGTGTTTGAGTAAAAGCAGGTGCAAAAAAATAAAATAGTAATGCCAGTGAGGTTATTATTCTTATCATGACTTTTAGATTTTTTTATTATAACAAAATTCCTGCAATATTAGTATATAAGCGGGACTTTAAAAGAATAAAATTCTTAAACACACGAAAAAACTTTTGATTCGCTAAACTCAGCGAATTATTTATTCCAGTGCTGACAATAACAGGATTATGGCAATATGTTCGATTGCGATTATACCCAACCTTTAGAAGATCCGGCCAGAAAAGGTTTTTTATCCTTTTTTTTTAGAAGATCAGTAACAACAAATTTATAACCTTCAAACCTCGCGATACAAGGCAGCTCAATAAAGAAACACCTATAGTTATGCCTTCTGTTTTATTCGGGACGCAGGTCACCCTGATGCATTAATTCCATGGTCCACAGACTGTCGGACTGCTTTTTCCATACGGAGGTATAATTACCATCCGTTGAAGCCACCACCGAATCATTCTGAGTTAAATCAAAAGTATAAAAACCCGTGATAAAAGCCATATCAGCAGATGCTCCGGAGGCAATATTGGTCAGCTTCAGGTTGGCCATATTAAAAATGGTTGGATTAACCCATTTAATCATGATGGAATCCTTTCCTTTTAAAGAATAGTTTCTGTATAAAAACAGAGCATTGTCGGAAAAGATATCAGCAACAGCATTGGTATCTTTTTGATTCCATGCGGTAGCGAACTTTCCAATCAGCGAATCCGGAGACACCAGCGTTTCCTGCTTTTTGCATTTGTTATTATCACAACATGATGTTAGCATAAAAACAACCATCGCTGTGAGTAGAGCACTTAATACTTTTGTTGATTTCATAATTTTTTGGATTTATAAAAAATAATTACAGCAAATATAATCAAAAACATTCCGTTTAGTTAATTTTTTATAATTTAATATTGTATTCACAATAAATTTTATGTGTAATGCACATGCAAAAATGAACTTTTCCATATACAATAGATGCTTAGCAAGAAAATCAAAAGAAATTGTCTATTTGCATATGCCGAACACTGCTGATCGCGTTGTTGCAAGCTGTCTCACAACCAGCACATATGTCGCAGCAGGCAAACCCTTTAAATTTATAGTTTTGTGATTCTTCCCCCTGTTGCAATTCATAATTGCAGAAGCACTTATCTTTTTCCCATATAAATCATAAATTTCAATATCGGCCCTGCCCTTTTCATTGGCGACAAAGTCAATATTCAGCATACCTTCCGCAGGATTGGGGTAAACAATCATTTTATCATCCGTGCTGATTCCTTTTTCACTGAATGTTCCTAAGGTATGATCAAAAGGCTCAATCATAATTACGCCCGCGTGAAAATCCGTCAAATAAATAGTCCCGTCCGGCCCGACAGTTACGGTACCGCTTCCATAGAGGTTTTTCCATCCGCCTGTGCCGCGGCATTCAGCCACAAGCACAGCGCTGTTCATGGAAGAGATATCATAAACTTTTAATCCGAAAAATCTGTCCGCAACATAGAGGTATTTGTTTTTCAGTTCCAGTCCCATCGCCCGCTGGCCGAACTTAAAATCCATGGCAAGTTCATTCAGGGTGCCTCCGACCCAGTTAAACCACGCAAACTGTGCCCCATAAGCCACGGCAATGATTCCATTTTCAATGGATATGGAATGTATCTCATCATCGAAAAGACCAAAAAAACCAAGCGAAAGTTTTATGGTATCCAGAAACATAAATCCGTCATTATATACACGCTGTGCACACAGGTAATGTATGTTATTAATGGTTTTTCCATAGTAAACCGTATCTCCCGAAACGGCTATGCCTCTCGAATCGCTGTTCATCGAATCCAGAGCCAGATCGTGAAAACTGCCTCCAGAATCAAAAGGATCAAAAAGAGTTATCCATTGTTTACCCAGGAGGTTATCGTAGGAAGCCACCATTCGTATGCGCGCATTCGTCTGCAACACGTTCATGTGTGTCATATAGTTTTTGTTCATATCCCAGGCCAGTTGCTGTGTCCCGCCCGACAACCAGGGTTTTATATTGTAAACTTCCGATGAATTCACCATCATCAGGGAATCGTTCAGAAATGCTATATCGCTGCAGAAAAAATGGTTGTTCACATCGTAAATGTGCATAAGCTGGGCGCGGGTATCAAATCCGTTGACATATTTCAGACTGTCCGTATTATATGCCACCAACCCATAGCCTTCGTGACATGCCCATAAAGAACCGTTTTGCAGGTGATTGTTAACACACCATCCGCCGGTTTCCAGAAATCCCAGCGTATCGGCGGGTTGCAACTGCGAGATATTGCTCACCAGTACTCCGCACCACTCCGACGACATGGCAATATAAGGCGTTCCGTCCATAAGTGCTGCGTCGAAATGCCAAAGGCCCGGAATGACATAACCAATCTTTCGCATGCTATCCGCGGGCAAGCCGGTCGCATCAATTATTGGCATATATGCCGCAGGAAATACGGAGGTATTCGTGGCTGCAGTAGTAACCAAAAACAAAGTATCGTTCTGCGAATCCATGTTCATGATATTCAGTTGTGCAAAACCCAGTATGCCGCCGCTCAGCGAAAAAGTATCGGCCGGAAACAAGGTATCCGTGGCAAAATTCAATGCAAAAAAATTTGACTTGTAAAACAGTATTTCCTCTGGCCCTGCACACACATAGATGATACTGTCGTTACGATCGGCAAACTGTATATCCTGCACCACGCTGACCAGTTCACTCTGCCATACAGCTACCGGGGTGTTCAGGTTGTTTTTGTGATAAATATGTATGTTTCCGCGCACCGCTGTATCAGGAGTCAAATATAAAACGCCCTGCCCTCCTACCGCAATGTAATCGCCTCTGCGCGCCACGCAAAATGCATTCGGCGGACCGAAACTGCCCAGTTTTACAAAACCCGTCCCCGGTATATATTTCAGCATGCGCACCCTGAAATTATCGGCAATATACAGCGTATCATTCGTTCGCCACATATCATAAGCTGCTGTGTCGCCCATGCCCTGCATATCATAATGTGCCAGCACATCCAGCTCATGCGAATTATAATCGAGTGCATACACGCCGTCGTGGGTGGCAGCAGCAAAAAGCACATCGCCGTATACCTCGGTTTCGTTTATCAGACCAAGGAATGGACGTTTTGCAATAATGGAATAATTCTGCGGATCGCCCATATCATATATCCAGATGCTGGTGCCACAGCCAACAATCAGTCTTTTGGCCGTGCTGTCCCAGTTCACATGGAACCCGGCACTACCCGGCGTTTGACCTATGCGGTTGAGCGAGACAACCTGCCCTGACAACCGGCCGCAGGAAAACAAAAAAATCACATATAGAATGAAACCAAAGTATTGTTTTTTCATGTGTTTTTCAATAATTTATATTCCAAATGTAAGAAATTTTTCCGGATATAAAACTTAATAGGAACCCGCCAAAACTGTGCAGAATTAAAAAAAAAATTATAATTTAGCATCATAAAATTTGCCACCCTGAAACGTATCCTCATCATACAAACTGCCTCCATTGGCGATGTGATCCTGGCCACACCGCTGATAGAGAGTTTTGCCGCACAGCAGCCTCCGGTTGAGATTGATTTTCTGCTGAAAAAGGGATGCGAAACGCTTTTTGAAGGCCATCCATACCTTCACGAGGTTTTAATATGGGATAAAAACAAAAAAAAATATGCACATCTTTATCATCTGCTGAAACAAATCAGAAAAAGAAAATACGACCATGTGATTAACCTGCAACGTTTTGCTTCTACAGGCCTGTTGACCGTATTGTCAAAAGCAAAGATCACCTGCGGCTTCGATAAAAATCCTTTTTCATTTTTGTACAAAAATAAGGTACGGCACATCATCGGCAGCGGCACACGGCTGCATGAAATTGACCGCAACCTTATGCTCATCGAAAATATTGTTGCACCCAAAAGGCAGATAAAACTATATCCCTCACCGGCCGATTTCGAAAAAGTGAGCCCATATAAATCCATGCCTTATATCTGTATTGCTCCGGCCTCGTTGTGGGAAACCAAAAGGTTTCCGGTAATAAAATGGGTGGAATTTCTCAACTCGCTGCCCTCCGGAATACCAGTTATGCTTTTGGGATCAAAAAACGATAATGATTTATGTAACAATATCATTAAAAAAAGCGTACACAAACCCATCGAAAACCTTGCCGGCAAACTGAGTTTTCTTCAGACTGCCGCTTTGTTAAAAGATGCACATATGAGTTTTACCAACGATTCGGCACCACAACACCTTGCTTCGGCAGTGAATGCCCCTGTGGCAGCAATTTTCTGCTCCACCGTGCCTGCCTTTGGCTTTGGGCCCTTATCCGGACGTTCCCTTATTATCGAAACCCACGAAAACCTCGCGTGCCGGCCTTGTGGTATTCACGGCTACACAGCTTGCCCCGAGAAGCATTACCAATGTGCTGTTACCATCAACAACCAACAACTATTAGATTGTTTAGCCCTATGAAAGAAGAGCTGTTAAAGACTTTTGAAATAGTCCGCAAAGGCGGAGTGATCCTCTACCCCACTGATACCGTGTGGGGACTGGGATGTGATGCCACTGTAAGCAAATCGATAGACCGGATTGCCCAGATAAAAAAACGTCCCGTAAACAAAGCCATGATCGTCCTTCTTGACTTGCAGGAAAAACTTTATCAGTATGTTGAGGACATTCCTGAAATTGCTTTTGATTTTATGAAGAACATCATTACTCCGCTAACCATTATATATCCCAGGGCCAAAAACCTTCCGAAAAACCTGATTGCCGAAGATGGCAGCATAGCCATACGTATCACCCATGATGAGTTTTGCAACAAACTGATCAACATGATGAACGCGCCGCTGGTCTCCACTTCAGCCAACTTTTCGGGCGAACCGACACCGCTGATATACAGCAAGATTAATCCGGGCATCATCGACCAGGTGGACTATGTGGTGGACCTTAACAAGACACGCATCAAAGAAGTGAAATCCTCCACCGTAATCAAATTTACCGATGACGGGGAATACAAAATTCTCCGCTCATAACGCGGTTTTTTTATAATTTTGCCCCTCACGGATTGGAATTTTGAGAGAACACTTACAACATAAAGTTTTCACTATCATTTCGGATATTGCGCAGGCACAACAGCTCGAAGTTTTTGCCATAGGCGGGTTTGTACGCGACAGCATTCTCAAACGTCCCTGCAAAGATATCGACATTGTGGTGAAAGGCAGCGGCATAAGCCTGGCAGAACAGGTAGCTGCAGCCATTGGCCCCGGATGCCAGGTAAATATCTTCAAAAACTTTGGCACGGCCATGTTGCATTTTGAAGACTATGATATCGAATTTGTGGGAGCACGCAAAGAGTCGTACCATGCCGACTCGCGCAAGCCCGCCGTAGAAGAAGGCACCCTTGAAGACGACCAGAACCGGCGTGATTTCACCATCAATGCCTTGGCCATCAGCCTGCAGAAGCACAATTACGGCGAACTCATCGACCCTTTCGGCGGCATGAGTGATATAAAAAAACGCTTGTTGCGAACACCTTTAGACCCCGATATCACATTTTCGGACGATCCGTTACGCATGTTGCGGGCCATACGCTTTGCCGCACAACTGAATTTCAGTATCTGGCCGGAAACTTTTGAAGCTATAACAAAAAACAAAGAACGTATCCACATCATTTCCCAAGAACGTATCATCGCCGAACTGAACAAAATTGTGCTGTCGCCTGTGCCTTCCATAGGGTTTGACCTCCTGGACCAATCCGGACTGCTCGAAATCATATTTCCGCAGTTTGCCGCGCTGAAAGGTGTTGAAATAGTTGACAACAAAGGGCACAAAGATAATTTTTACCATACGCTGGAGGTATTGGACAAAATTTCGCTCAATTCCGACAACCTGTGGCTGCGGTGGGCTGCTTTGCTGCACGATATCGCCAAGCCGGTGGTAAAAAAATATGTACCCGCTACCGGCTGGACATTTCACGGACACGAAGCTAAAGGCTCGCAGATGGTGTACGAGATTTTCAAGATGTTGAAACTGCCCCTGAACGAAAAAATGAAATACGTGCAGAACCTGGTTTTTCTGCACCTGCGGCCTATCGCGCTGGTAGAGGAAACCGTAACGGATTCGGCAGTGCGGCGTCTGCTTTTTGAAGCCGGCGACAACATCGACGACCTGATGATGTTATGCGAAGCCGACATCACCTCGAAAAACATAAAAAAAGTTGAACGTTACCTGAAAAACTTCGAAATCGTCAGGCAAAAACTTGCCGAGATAGAGGAAAAAGACCGCCTGCGCAACTGGCAGCCACCCATCTCAGGCGAGATAATCATGGAAACATTCGGCCTGCAGGCCTGCAAAGAAGTTGGCATCATCAAAACGGCCATACGTGAAGCCATCCTCGATGGCACCATTGGCAACAACTTCGATGAAGCTTTCCAATTTATGCTTCAGCAGGGAGAAAAACTAAATCTGAAAAAAAAGTAAATTTTCAACCAGTAATTTTTTTTACCTTTTTTGTATAGAATTTTGCCAAAATCAGGTAAAGATAGTCTGCCATCCTGCCCGGGCGGCTTTTGGCTCATTTTTGGAAAGACAATGTACAAAGAATAACAAAATTTAATATCTTACAGGCAACCCTTTTAACATCAAAAGTGTTATTATGTTAATAGTGATTTGATGGAAATCATAGAACTCATAGACGGATGCAGAAAATGGCATAAAAAAGCCCAAAACGAGCTTTACGACAAATATGCTCCCAGGCTTTTTGCCGTGAGCCTGCGCTATGTGGCCGATAGAGATCTGGCCCGTGATGTACTGCAAGAAGCCCTGATTAAAATCTATAAAAATATCGGTTCTTTTACTCTTACCGACGACAAGGCTTTTTATTGCTGGATGCACCGCATTACCGTGAATACCGCATTAAACCACCTCCGTAAAGATCTGAAAAACAAGCTCAACACAGAGATACAAAACTTTGAAAACGAAATCTCCAACGATACTTACGAAGAAAGTTTTTCGGTTTATGATGAAATCATAGCCTGCATAGGCAGCCGTGCATTGTTTACAATGGTCGGCGAGTTGCCGGATGGTTACCGCACGGTGTTTAATCTCTATGTGGTGGAAGGTTTCAGCCATAAAGAGATAGCCGAACAACTCGACATCACAATAAACACCTCCAAGACACAGCTGTTCAAGGCGCGCAAAATGCTGATGTCAAAAATCAACGGAATAGTCAAGAATAATACTTTAAAAGAAGTAGTATGAAAAGTCCAGAAAAAAATTTCGACGAATTGATAAAACAACAGTTGAGTGATATAGAAATTCAACCGCCGGCTCCTCTAAAAAAGCAAGTGTTCGGAAAGCTCGCCATGCTGGCGTTCTTCAGATATATCAAACGGAACAGCCTGTTCGTCTTGCTACTGCTTATGATTAGCGTCCTGGGAATATTCAGCTATAACGCCAGCCGTGAAACAGGCTCTGACCCCAAAGAAAACAATGGATACAAAAGCAGCTCATACAAAACTGACAATGAAAATGATAATACCGCCGCTCAAAAAAATCAGGATATCACTTTTGATGAAAAGAAATCAGATGCAACCCACAACGAAAACACCACTCATAACAGCAACAGCAACACCAATAACAACACCCAGGATTTAGCAGATAACACAACAGGTTCTGAAAAAAACATCCAACCTGAAACTGAGCATTCCGCTGCAAAAACTGCTGTTGCCCCTGCTATAAACAATTCCCAAAAAAGACATGATGACAACCTGACTTCAAACCTTGCCACATCAGCCTCCGGCACACCAACAGAGATACTTCCCGAATACGAAAACAATGACCATACCCAGGGCAACAACCTTGCAATTAATAAATCTGGCACAGCATTACAGGAAACTTCAAATGCCGCAGCTTCAGGAGTTCAGGAGATAAACAAAACCACTGGCTATTCACCAAATGTAAGAACGGAATTTGCAATTTCTGAAATGCTCACACTTCCAGGCCTTATTGATACCGAAAACTCACTGAAAGTGTCTTACCCTCCGGCACCTGTCAACAAAATGCGTCAGCCGTTATCGTGGTCTGTCGGAATGAACATCGGCCATTCGCTGCTGCAATATCCGTTGACAAGGCTCCCCGAAAACCGGGATGATGATACTTATAGTTATTCATCCACACTGTATTATCCGTCAATCACAGCGGGCATTGATATCAGGGCCGAAAAAAGACATCTGTTTTTTGAAGCAGGAGTACAATATGCCCGGTTTACCGAAAATATTAAATCAGATAATGTATTGATTAATCCGCAAAACCATCAGTTTTATAATTTCACCGGACAAACCATGAATGTAGATACCGGAGGCGGATCCTACCATTATTTCTGGATTTGCGACTCTGTTCCAAGATTATTGGATTCTGTCTGGACATGGAAAATAGACACTACCTACCTCAACCTATACGATACGGTCAACACAAAGGTTTATGACACGCTGCACCATCCGGAATGGAGAAATTCATACACCTTTATCGAACTACCTTTATCGGTCGGCTGGCAGTATAATTTTGGAAAGCTGAACGTCGGCATTAAGACAGGTCCAATAATGAGTTTGCTCGTAGGCACCAAAGGTTTTGTGCCATCGGGCCGAAATGAGCAGGCCTATATGAATACCCTGGACTCGGAGTTTAAAAAATTCAGCATGGGACTTTCGTGGCATATTGCTACGATGGTCAGTTACTTAATCAACGAACGCATACTTTTGGAATGCCAACCTTACTACCGGATGAATTTAAAAAGCATCAGCACATCCTCCGGTTATGCGATGAAAAATAATTCACTGGGCATTACCGTGGGCGTTAGATATTTTTTTTAACATCCCGGGCAACCAAATTTTTTAAAAATTGTTTTTAATATAAAACCCCAAAAATCCATAACCATGAAAAAAATTCTATCACTCCTGTTCTTTGTTGTTATAACAACAAGTGCATTTTCGCAACAGGTTTGCCAGGCTAATTTCACATACAGCTACACGCCAGGCAGTAACACCCTGTATCTGTATGATGCTTCATACAATGTGGACTCTACCCAGATTAATGTCACCACATGGACCTGGACCGTACAATATAGCGGCATGTCCATGACTTATAACACACAAAATCCGGTAATTGCCTTTAACAACTTCCCCGGTACTGTTAATGTATGCCTCAATATCGGCACCTCCGGCCTTTGTCAGAGTTCGTACTGCAACACTATCACTTTGCAAAACACAAATTGTTATACCCATTTCACTTACTCGGCAACGACAAACTACACCTATAGCTTCAATGGGTATTCCTTTGTCGCCGGTTCGTTGGTAACATCCAGCAACTATGTATGGAATTTTGGCGACGGCAATTCTGCCAACACCCAGAACACCACACATACCTATAGCCAGCCGGGGACCTATATCGTTTGTCTGAACACCACCACAGTCGCCAACACCTGTACATCTACATTCTGCGATACCATCATCGTGCAGGATACCGGTTGCATCATGAATGTAAGCGCTGTCATCACCAATGTTTCCGTTTCGGGAGGCAGCGATGGTGCTATAGTGCTGACAGTTAGCGGCGGAACGCCTCCTTACAACTTTGCCTGGTCGAACGGCGCCACAACACAAAACCTCACCAATATACCGGCGGGAACCTACACGGTTCATATCACCAGCAGCAACCCTGCCTGCCCGGGTGCCACTTACACCTTTCAGGTGCTGCAACCCAACACACTCTGCCAGGCGTATTTTACCTATACTATTGACAGTGTGCTCAATACAGTCAACCTTTCCGACCAGTCCTACAATGGCAACAGTTCACAAATAAACACCTCCAGCTGGTACTGGACAGTGAGTACCGGACAAAATCTTGTGTTTACATCCACGCAGCCCAATCCGAGTTTCCCCCTAAGCCCCACTATGATCTATGCCTATGTGTGCCTTACTATCACCACAGCATCGGGCTGTACCAGTACCTATTGCGACACCATATACCTGCAGGGAACTCCCACGGTAAATTGCAACGCATATTTTTCTTACACGCAAACGGGGCTGAATGCCTTTGAATTTTTCGGACACATGGTAACTCCGGGAGCAACCGCCAATGTGATATTGTGGTATTGGGATTTTGGCGACGGTACGTCTTCCAATGTGCAAAATCCACAGCATATTTTCCAGGACTCCGCCGCCCACACCGTTTGCCTCACGGCAGTCACGAGCCAGGGGTGCACCTCTACCTTCTGCGACACGGTGTATCCGCAGAATAGCACCGGGTGTATTACCGGCGTCAGCGCGAACATTGGCCACGTATCAGTAGCCGGCGGGCACGACGGCTATATTGAACTGATCATTACCGGCGGAACACCTCCCTATACTTTTGCATGGCAAAATGTTAACCAGTACACTCAAAATATTTATAACCTATCGGCCGGCACCTACACCGTAAATATTACCAGCGCAAACCCTTCCTGCCCTGTAATAACCTTTACCGCACAAATATTCGAACCTTACGATTCGCTGAATTATATTGTAGACACCTTATATACAAACACTTTGGATACCTGCTTTGGCTATGTTGTTGATAGTTTTTATATTGATACAATGTACCTCTCGGGAAACAATCAGATTACGGTAGTATGGGCATTTACAGGCAGCGGGATGCTTACACCGGTTGCTGCCAACTATATATATACCCTGAGCGGGCCTCAAATAGTTGTATTGACCATCAGCTGCGACAGCGGGCAGAAAAACCTTAACACTTATATGGGTTATGTGTACATCAACCCCACTTTGAACATTGAAGACAACGGCCCGGTTCCCTTGCTGACCATGTATCCCAACCCTGTCAGTGATAAGCTGAACATTGATTTTGGTACATCACTCACCGGACAACCTGTTATTCAGATATTTTCTTCATCGGGACAGGAACTGTACTATGGCAAGCTAAGCGATAAGACCAGCATGTTGACAATTGATGTCGGTAATTACAATTCAGGCATTTACATTCTCAGAATTGTTGATGAAAGCTTTGGAGTGCTTACCGGAAAATTCATCAAATAAATCTTCTTAGTGATAAATATCAAGAGGCTGTTTTAGTGAAACAGCCTCTTTTTTTGCTTTTGAATATTTCGCAATTTTTCCGCCGCAGATGACACTTTAGGATGTAGTTTTAAATCCATTTGAATGTATTCGCATATTACAAATGTTTGTTAATTGCGGCGCGTTGGCCCGTCAAAACGACGGGGTGGCGCTGGCGTGAATCAGCAGGAAGGTGAAAATCAGCAAAGGCAGCCCGGCTAACCGGGCTGTTTGTCTGAAATGGCCTGCACTTTACGCCGATTAACACAAACACTTTTTCTCACAAAAGAAATCAGGCAACAGGTTACCGTCCTTTGAAGGCTATTTCGGGCACTCGTTTGCATGATTTTCCCGACCTGATGAGAGCGCGCGGAAGCATTCGTTTTGACAAGGTTTTTTGGTAACTTTTTTTCCGAAAAAAAGTTACATACACATCTACTTTCCCTGAATGGCAACACACGAGTCTCAGCATTAGTAACAATGAACAACTTATTAAAAATGTAAGAGTTTCTCATTTTTATCTGAAATGCAAAAGTTAAGTTATTTACAATGAAATAATCTCCGCCAACACCTCAAAAAATGATTGGTCACGATATTTATTTTTTCAATATTATTATTGCTTTTTGTTTAATTTTGCACTAATTTTATAGAAACATAATAGAGAAACATAATAGAGAAATGCTGATATACAGATTTAAAGTTATCAACGACGAAGTTGACAATTTTTACAGGGAGATTGAAATTAAACCAGGCAATACTTTCGAGGATTTTCATAAGCTTTTGGTGGAATGCATTAACCTTACACCGGGCGAAATGGCCTCTTTTTATATTTGCGACAGCAGGTGGAACAAACTGCAGGAAATATCGCTCTGCGACTTATCGGAAGAACAGGATTCCGGCGAAGAACCTGCAAACGATGTAAAGCCGGTAAAAATAATGGCGGATGTTACGCTGAAACAAAGTATTAACGACCCCAACCAGCGCCTGATCTATGTTTACGACTTCCTGAAAATGCATACTTTCTATATCGAGTTATCGAAAATTACCGAAGGTGACCCCAAAAACACCTATCCCCGTTGCACAAAATCGGTCAACGACATTGTCAAACCAAAAAAGACACCGTCCAAAGCTGCTGATATCATTGAAAAAGAAGAGGAAGAGTTAATTGACGAAGAGGCCGACAATTTCTTTGATGACGACGACCTCCCTGCTGATGATGGCAGTATTGACCTCAACGACGGGTTCGATGATTCAAAATACCTTTAAATAATAGATGGGTATTCAACAGTTTTCTCCCGGTCAAAAACACCTGATCATCATACTGGGTCCCACCGCCGTGGGAAAAACTTCTCTTGCCATTAACCTGGCACAGCACTTCAAAACAGAAATAATCTCTGCCGATTCGCGGCAGTTTTATCGCGAAATGACTATTGGCACTGCCAAACCTTCGCCTGAAGAATTAGCCCTCGTAAGGCATCATCTGGTCGGCATGCTCTCCATTTCGGACTACTACAATGTTTTCCGCTTTGAAACCGAGGTAATGAGTCTTCTGGAAAATCTTTTCACCATGCACCACGTAGTCATCATGGCCGGTGGGTCAGGCCTGTATATAGATACAATATGCCACGGCATTGACCACATTCCCGATCCGGATGAGGATTTGCGCAACGAACTCAACCAAATCTTTCTGCAACAGGGCATTCAACCCTTACGCGACCGGCTTAAACTGCTTGATTACCAAGCATACCAGAAAATTGACCTGGCCAACCCCAAGAGAATAATCAGGGCTTTGGAAGTATGTTTAACTACAGGAAGAGCCTACTCTTCATTTTTAAATAATGTAAACCCTGACCGCCCATTCAACATCATAAAAATTGGTCTGAAACGCGAACGCAAAGAATTATACGACAGAATTAACCGGCGTGTGGATGATATGGTAGCCAACGGCCTGGCCGAAGAAGCCCACACCCTTTATCCTTACCGGGATTACAACAGCCTGCAGACAGTAGGATACAGAGAACTCTTTGAATATTTTGACGGCAGCTATCCACTGGAAACGGCCATAGAAAAAATCAAAACCAACACCCGCAGGTACGCGAAGAAACAAATGACCTGGTTTGCCCGTGATAAAGATATTCATTGGTTTTCGCCCGATGAAGCAGAAAGTATTAAAACATTTCTTACTAAGCAAACTAATACCCTTTATTGAGTTATTTTGACAGATTATTTCGTATTTTTGCACCCATTTTCAAAAAGTTTATAAGAATTTTACCTGACTCACGTTTTGTAAAACAAAATAACTTCAATTTTTGCATTATGACTCGCATATTGACAATTATATTACTGACATTCACCTTGTTAACTTCAGTTGAAGCACAACATTGTCCAAGAAATTTATATGACTGCAAAGGCGCCTGCGGCTGGTTCACCGATTCGGACAACGACGGCTATTGCGACCTTACAGCGTTCAGCGAAGCGATTATAAAAAAAAGTTTGCACAAAAAAGATTCTATCGAAAATGCCCAGCAACAGAAGAATCCAAATGTTACCGACAGCCTGCCGCAGACAGCAAACAAAACAAGCACCAACAATGTCGGGACGCAGAAAAATACCGGTAACAAAAAATTGTCTGAACCTGTCTCCGACCACAAATGCCCTTTTGCCAACACCCCCGAATGTGAAAAGAATCAGGTTGAGCAAACCAATGTAAGCGGGACTGATAAAGGGCAACAGGTGCAGAATGATGATAAAAACAAGAATTTTGAAATAAAAAAATACGACATCTTCCTGATCTTCGGATTAAGCATTTTGTGTTACCTGATATCATGGATACTCTCGAAAAAAAATGTTTGGAAAAAAAGCACCCACAAAAAATTCTGGAACACCATATTATTGATAACCTTTCTGAATACCGGCCTCACCGGCCTTTTCCTGGTAATACAGATCAATTACCTTGTATTATTCGACTGGTTTTCAAAACTTCTTTTCTGGCACGTGGAATTTGGCATCAGCATGGCTGCCATATCCATCGTTCATATTCTATGGCATTGGAAATATTTCTGGCACCTGTTGGTAAAACGCAAAGACACTTCGGACTGCAAAGAGGCATAAAAAGCAGCTTGTAGCGAAGATTATAAGAAAGTTCTCAGGTCGTTGATCTGCGAGATTTCAAAAGTAAAACTTTCGTCGTGGCTTATGTTCTCAAAGTTACAGAACACCTGATCGATACCGGCCCGGCGTGAACCTGCCAGGTCCACTTCCATATCATCGCCTATCATCAGGCAGTCCCTGGCTTCGGCATTAATTTCTTTCAGGGTGTATTCAAAAAACATCCTGTCGGGTTTCTTACAGCCGGCTTTTTCGGAAGTAATCACCCTGTCAAAATATTTCTCCAGTCCTGCATAGTGAATTTTTCGATACTGTACTTCTTCAAAACCGTTGGTTACAATATGAAGTAAATACCTGCCGCCAAGATAATCCAGCGTTTCATAGGTTCCCGGGAACACTTTGTTTTTAGTAGGCAACACTTGCAGATATTTTTCAGAAAAGTCTTTCGACAAGGCAAAATCATCAATCCCATATAGCAGAAACGCCTTATAAAAACGCATATACATCAGATCAGTCTTGCTAATCTCGTTTTGGCGGTAACATTCCCACAATTCCAGATTTATCTTTTCATATTCCCGGAAAAAAGTTATGAAATCGTTGATGCCCAGATGCTTCAAGCTAAAATCGCCGTACAACTCCCGGATGGTATCTTCAGAATTTATTGCAAAATCCCAAATGGTTTTATCCAGATCAAACAGTAAATGGTTGTATTTTTTCATAATTGAACGGCAAAAATAATCATTGTTTGTTAAAAAGAATGTGAGAAAAAAAATCTCCGGGGTTTTTAAGAACGTTCATTTTCGCTATGTTTGCAAAATAATATTATTAAAACCTAATTTTATGATGATTAAAGGCGCATATACATTATTGATCACCCCGTTCAGGGAAGATCTCACACTGGATGAAGAAGGTCTAAGAGTACTTGTTCAGCGGCAGGTAGCCTCGGGCATACAGGGCATCGCTCCCCTGGGTGTTACCGGCGAAAACACCCTGATGACCAACGAAGAAGTATATCGTGTGGTAGAAATTGTTGCACAAGAGGCTAAAGGAAAAGCCATGATAGCCCCTGACATATGCAGCACCAGTTTATGGGAGGCCAAAGAACGCCTGCAACGTTTTGTTGATCTTGGCGCTGATTATATCTGTGTCTTCACACCATATTTTGTATTACCCAAACAGGATGGCCTCATAGAGTTTTATACCAAACTGGCTGATTTCTCGCCGGTTCCCATCCTGCTCCACAATGCACCGGAAAGAACCGGAGTGGACCTGCTGCCCGAAACCACGGGATTGCTGGCAAAACATCCAAACATCATCGGTATCAAGGATGGCAACAAAAAACTCGACCACCTGGCTAAGATACTGCACCTCACCCGGCAGGAAGATTTCTGTGTGTTTACCGGAAAAGACACTACAGCCTATCCGTTGATTTCTTTTGGCGGTGCTGGAACCTTTACCGTGGCCGGCAACGTGATTCCCGAAGTGATGAAAAAGTTGACCGAAAATGCCCTGGCAGGAAACCTGAAAGAAGCGGCTGAACTACACTACAGCTACTACGACCTGTTTGAAGCCTTCCGCTATGAATCCAACCCGATGGCGGCCAAAATGGCCCTCAATATGATGGGACTTCCTGCCGGAGGACACCGTTGCCCCCTCACCCCCCTGAGCGAAGAAAAAACGGCCAAACTTAAAATGTTTATGCAGAAAAAAGGTTTGCTATGAAAAAAATCAGGTTGAGAGGTCCTGCAACCACAGCCAACGTTGGTCCGGGCTACGATATCTTTGCTATGGCCCTGAAGGAGCCCCATGATGAAGTTACACTCGAACTTACTGATGATCAACAAATTACTATTGCCGTAGAAAACAACCCACAGCAGATAGTTCCCTTAAACCCCGAAAAAAACACCGCCGGACTGGCCATCCTCGAAATAAAAAAAAGATACCATCTTGATTTCGGTGTAAAAGTAACCATATCAAAACTTATGACCTCGGGCGGAGGCCTGGGCACCACCGGCGCATCGTCGGCAGCGGCTGTTTACGGAATGAACAAGCTGCTGAACCTGAACTTATCCCCGAACGAAATGGTGGACATTGCCCGTTTTGGCGAAGTGGCTTCCGGAGGCTCGCCCCATGCAGACAACGTGGCTGCGGCGCTGCTCGGGGGATTTGTGCTGGTAAAAAATTATAACCCGCTCGAAGTAGTAAAACTTGAAATGCCCGAGTTTCCTGTGGTACTGGCAGTAATACAAAAAAAGCAAGGTACAACGCGTGGTTTAATCACCTATGAAATCGGTCAGGAAAAGCTCAAAGACCAGATGGCACACTGTTGCAGCGTTATTCACAGCATAATGACCAAAGACCTTAAAGAATTCGGCAAGGCAATTTCGGTGGATCATATTGCAGAACCCGTGCGCGCAACCACTATTATGAATTACTATGAAACCAGGGAAGCCATTCTTAAAGCCGGCGCTTATGGCACCAATGTCAGTGGAGGCGGCTCTTCGGTATTTGCTGTCTGCGAGAAATCATTACAAGACAAAATTGCCGAAATAATGGAAAAAGGTCTGGGACAAAATCCCAATTTCGACAGGGTGATAAAAACCACTACCAGTAATACAGGTGTTACGGAAATAGCATGAAAATTGATTTCAGCGGTAAAACGGTATTGGTTACAGGCGCCTCGCGAGGCATTGGCAGGGCCACCGCGGTAAGATTTGCCGAATGCGGCGCCACTGTAATTGTACATTATAAAGACTTCGGCGGCGGCGCGCTGAAAACGCTGTCGCTCATGGCCGAAGGCAAACACTTTTTGATGAAAGCCGACCTTACCGATCCGGCGCAGGTCGAAAACCTCGTTACCAAATCCTTCAGAAAGGCCGGGAAAATTGATGTACTTGTCAACAATGCAGGTATTTACAGGGAGTGCGACCTCCGGGAATGTTCCTTTACCGAATGGCAAAAAAACTTCGACGATACTTTCCGCACAAACTTGTACGCACCGGCATACCTGTCGTATTTTGTCGCCAGACACATGGCCGCACACGGCGGAGGCAAAATTATCAATGTATCTTCGCGGGGCGCGTTCAGGGGAGAGCCTATGGCTCCTGCCTACGGTGCCAGCAAGGCAGCGCTCAATCAGTTCAGCCAGTCGCTGGCTTACCTGATGGCGCCGGATAATGTGTTTGTGTACGTGGTGGCGCCGGGTTTCGTTGAAACCGAAATGTCGAAAAATGCCCTGGAAGGCAAACGTGGCGCAGAAATAAAAAAACAAAGCCCGCTGAACCGCGTAGCAAAGCCCGAAGAAGTAGCCAACACTATAGTTTTGCTTGCCTCCGAGCATACCGAGTTTCTCACAGGCGGCATTGTGGATATCAACGGAGCCTCATACCTCAGAAGTTAAAAACTGGCGTTGTACCCAAAGTGAATTTTTGACTGCTTGAAGGCAATGGCTTGCCCAAATTGGCTTCCAAGCGCATAATACAGTGAAAACATACCGATTTTGGTATCAAAAGAAACACCGGCGCCAAAGCCATAGGGAATATCATGAACAAAAGCATTGCGGGTATTTTTCTCATAATAGGCCGCATTGATAAAAAGCGCGACAAATGAATTTCGTTCGAACAAAAACCGGTATTCTGCTGCAAGGATATTAAAATAAGATGCACGCAATGATTCCTCGTCGAAGCCGCGTAACGAATTGAGGCCGCCGAGTTTAAACAACTCGTTTTCAAAAATGGAACTGTTGATCAGGTATCCGTTTTCGGTGGCAAACAACAAAGTCATCTTTCGGAATAAAGGCACAAACAGGCGGCCATTGACAATGAACCGGTATTGGGATGATTTTAGTTTAAGGCTGTCGTATAAGGCGCTGTTTACCGATGAGTTCTCCCTGATTTTTTTCTGACCTCCGGCAAACGAAAAGTGAGCCAGGTACCCTTTTCGCGGGTTGGCACGGTAATCATAGGTTTCCCGTGTAAACTCCAGGCCGAAAAGGTTGGCCGAAACATCAGCATAATCAGGCAGCACAGTGGCTGTCTCCAGTCCTGCCACATTCAGCAGGTCCGATTTATAAATATCGGCAAAGACCTTAATATAATTGTTGCCTGAAAAATAATACTGCAGGCCGATAGTATGTGTTAATGTCAGGTAGCTTGTATCCTGCTTATAAAGTATAAACTTATAATTGATGCCGAAAGGGGTTGAGAACAGGTAAGGATAAGCCAGGTTGATTTTCAGGTCCTGCGTACCTTTTGAAATACTACGCCAGTTAAGGTCGATAAGCTCTCCCCTTCCAAATGAATTTAACAGCGACAGCTTCAGCTCGCCGTTTATCATCAGCTTGCCGGTGGTTGGGCTGCTGGGCAACACCCCCAGGATGCCATAAAAGGTGCTGGCTTTTTTCTTGTCGGGATAAACATAAATCCTGGCTTTATCCTCGGTAAACAATATTTCCATAGGCTTGCTCACATTCACAAAAGGCAGATCTTTCAACTTCTGGTCCACCTTGCGGATGAGCGATTCATTGTATAGATTGCCCGGTTTAACCGAAAGGTAACTATACAGATAACCTTTGGCCATTTTCGCACTGCCCTTTACAATCACACTGTCTATAAGCACTTTATTGTTTCGCTGAAAATTGATACTGGCATCGATAGTACCATCGCCGACTGTTATGCTGTCTAATCTGAATTCTGCAAAAGGATAGCCGTTATTTTCGGCATATTCCAGCAATTTATCCGAGATTTTTATCACCGTTTCATACCGGAAAGGTTTTCCTGCAAAATACTGTTCCTTAAAATTGACCTCATTTCGCAGGTTTTTATCCAGATTTCCCTGACGCAGTGTGCGATATGAATATTTTTTTCCCAGGGTGACATAAGCGGTAAGCCTGGCCGAGTCAGCCGACATACTGTCGATGTTTGCCTCCAGAAAGCCCTGCATAAAAAGCGATGCAATCAGTTCTTTAACCGCATCGGCTGCATCTTCTTTAGTATTAAATGACTTCGCGGTATGTGATTTCTTCAGCACTTTTGCCGAGCTGTCGGAAGAAACAATTGTCAGGGTATAGTTCTTCTGAG
>Ga0208459_1001514_pt1 | contig 21701 bp, 10 predicted proteins | sample AD_UKC087_MetaG_FD_184433 | JGI IMG/M metagenome (GOLD analysis project Ga0208459, IMG submission 184433) | Active sludge microbial communities of municipal wastewater-treating anaerobic digesters from USA - AD_UKC087_MetaG (SPAdes) (version 2) | ecosystem: Engineered > Bioreactor > Anaerobic >... | reverse complement strand
TGGTGATGGCGGTAATCTTGAGCAGCTCCTCCTCGGTTATGCTGCTGAAGATCGGGACGGATTCTATGCAGTTGGGGACTTTGTGCAAAGAGCACCTGCTGTCCATTCCGAACACCCCTATCTATTGCGTGAGGCTACCCTGCCGTAGCCGAGAAGCCTCACTGCGTTGATTATAACAAGTAGGACCGACACTTCGTGAACCAGCATGCCAAAGGACAGGTTGACGGTCTTCACGAGCACGCCCGCCAGTAGCAACACTGCGACCAACAGTGCGAAATATATGTTCTGCTTCATGTTGCCAACGGTCGCCCGAGCCAACCCTATGGCATATGAAAGCTTGCCCAGCTCTGAGGAGATGAGTACCACATCCGCGGTCTCTATCGCGACGTCCGTACCCCCTCCGCCCATCGCTATTCCCAGATCGGCTGCGGCGAGCGCCGGTGCGTCGTTGATCCCGTCTCCGACCATGGCGACTTTGCCGCCTGCAGCCTGCAGCTCAGTAAGGATCCGCACCTTGTCCTCAGGCATGAGCTCCGCATAGAAGCCGTCCAATCCCAGCTCGTCCGAAATCGCCTTAGCCGCCCTTTCATTATCCCCGGTGAGCATAACCAGCTTCTTTATGCCCCGCGACCTCAGCTTGCCTATGAGGGCTTTCGCACCCGGTCTTAACACGTCCGATACGGAAAGTACTCCCAGTGCTCCACCCGCGTCGCCCACGATGATGGTCGTATGTCCCTTCTCTTCTTCTGATCTTATATACTCCTCCTGCTGCGGCAGTGAGATGCCGTCCGCCTCGAACAACTTCCTGTTGCCTATCAGGTATCTCTTGCCTTGAAGCAAGAATGTTAGGCCCTGGCCCTTTGTGAACTCCGCGCCCTCCGGCTTCTCGGTGATTTCACCGATCCTGTCCTCGGCAGCCTCGATTACGGCTCTGGCCAAGGGATGTTCCGAGTAGGTCTCGCCTACCGCCGCTATGTGAAGGAGCTCCTCCTCGGTTATGCCGTACGCCTTGATGCCTACCAACTTGGGCTTTCCTGCGGTCAGCGTACCCGTCTTGTCGAATGCTATGGTCTGAACAGCACCGAGCTTCTCCACTATATCGCCGCCTTTGACCAGCACCCCGTTCTTGGCGCCGTTCCCTATCCCTGCGACGATGGATACCGGTGCGGAGATTACCAAGGCTCCGGGGCATGCGATCACCAAGAGGGTCAGCGCCAGCCTTAGATCCTTCGTGACAAGGTACATTACGAGGGCCAGTACGATTACGGCAGGGGTGTAGTACCTCGAGAACCTCTCCAGGAACTTCTGGGTCTTCGCCTTCTTGTCCTGGGCGTCCTCAACCATGTGCAGTATCCTCGCGAATGTGGTGTCATCGCCCACCCTGTCGGCCCTTATTATCAGATAGCCGGATTCGACTATGGTGCCCGAGAAGGCCTTTTCGCCTTCTGCGCGCTCTACAGGTATCGGCTCCCCGGTTATCGCGGCTTGATCTATGAAGGCCGAGCCCTCGACTATCGTGCCGTCGACGGAGATCTTCTCTCCGGGCTTCACTATTACCAGATCGCCCTTCACTACTTCTTCTGGGGCTAATACGTACTCCGTACCGCCCCTTCTCACCCTGGCGGAGTCCGGGGCGGTCGCAAGAAGGGATTTGATCGAGGATCGCGTCTTCTCGATGGTCAAGGCCTCGAGATAATCGCCGAACGTGAAAAGGAATGTTACTGCGGCCGCTTCCCAGTACTCGCCTATTACCAGTGCCCCTGTGACTGCGATCGTCACTAGGGCGTCTATGCCTACTATCTTATACTTAAGTGCGCCGAACGCTTTTAGAAAGATCGGGGCGCCTGCGAGCAGGGTCGATGCCATCATCACGAGCACTGTTACCGGCGCATACCCGAAAACCCCCTTTAAGATATATGAGGCGGTGACCAGTGCTGCTAATATCAGGATCCTCCTCCCTTTCGACATGTTGAACATCCCAGCGCCCCCCTTTCCTCTTATTTCTCTCCTAGTACTTTGTAGCCGAGCTTCGCTATGCTGTTTTTGATCGTCTCGCTGTCGATTAGGTTCTCATCGAAAGCTACCTTTACCCTTGAGGTGTTGAACAATACTTCGGCCTCCCCTATCCCCGGGGTCTTTCTGAGCATGCCCTCTATCTTGGCTATGCAGCTGGGGCAGCTCACCGTCTCTAACTGGTACGTCTTGTTGATCATGTCATTGCCTCCTTTTGATTTGGTAATTCTATGATGCCTTATCGTCGGTGAGCTTACCTTGACGCACGTCAATTTTCCGAAAGAATATGGGGGAGAATCTTATGGTGGCTTTTCAGAGGAGAATAATTACAGTTATTTCTTTCTGCTGTTAGCAATTTTAGAATTTTCGCAGAATTACGTAGCAAAACGAAAATGAGCAGGGACTCAACGTCTCAGCTCACCTTTATCTAGCTACTATTTATCTAATTTGACACTAGGTTATAAAATCTAGAACCCACTGATTAAAAGTTCTATTCCACTTGCTTTCCTGTGCTCGATAATTTTCGCTAATCCTCTTTATAGTGCAGTTATGTCGATTGCTAGTTACCGCTGTTTCTTCTTATACGCCCCCGTTTTCGCCCATTCTCGATAAAAAGTGTAGACGCTGACCAATCTATATAACAGGTATTATGGTTCGGGAGTACCAGAGACGGAAGCGGAATTGCATTTGCAATAGGAATACCATCACCTTATCTTTCAATACAGTTTAGTGTAGCCAATCTAAATCCTAGACTGGCTCCGATATTCATACCCAACAAGCCTGCTCTAACTACCATGATAAGGCACTTGGTCTACATCAGTTGCGTCACTTTTATAACGTTTTCATAAAGTCCCCTATAGGGGAAAATAAGAGAAAAGTTACTCAAATCACCTCAAAACTGACGTAAGTGTAGATGGTTATGATTTTCTATTTCCTTTTCATGCTTGTATGGTTCTGGTTTCACGAATTAGAACCAAATTTGTTACCTGATGCAGCCGTTACCATTAGTTCTCTATTGACGCTCTCAACGAAGTTGTACTGAGGACCACTTTTATTAATGGATTTCATCAAACTTGAATGATTGTCTTTGGGGAACACAGTCTGCGCAGTATTGTGCAGCCCAATAACAACGATATACTCAGCGCCATCATAATCTAGTTGCCATGTAGAATTAACGAATTTTCCCGTATCATCTCTAACTTCTGCCATTACTAGCTTCCAGTCTCTTGTTGAGAACCTTTTAAGCCTATCTATTACCTCTGTAGGAATCTCTCGCTCATGCATCCTCCCATTGAAGTGCTTAGAATGAAGCTTGATCTCCTCACATGAGGACATAATGTAGATAACCCTTTCGAATAAGGAGGCTGGTCCATAATCAATGTGAAATCTACTTTTCGTGAAGTTCATGGAGTATCCTCATAATCACATATTAAAAGTAACATAGTAAGAATTCGTTCTATCCTTAAAATGAATTATAATATGATATCAACAACCTTACCCATTTTACTGGCTGCTAAAACCTTAATTATGTTTGGTTCGCGCACTTCGCTTCCATCCATGTTTTCGTAATGAATGCCGCTAGAGTACGAATCAACTGTGCCTATATACCTGCGTACACCTGTCCAACCTGTGATCCAGATTCTTGGGGTATCCGTAAAGTGTGGATGCTGTAAAACGACAGTAGGGGAGTACTTGATAACTAAGCTATCAAATTTCCTGATTACCTTCCCCTTATAACTGGACCTATTTACGTTCGCTCTTGTTCTAGGACTGAACATGTTTAAGTCATGGCAACCTAAGACAATTACTCTATAACCAGCAATCTCCTGTAAATGTGATTCTAGATCTATGCAGTACAACAATGTCTTTGCCTGAAATGCCACTGGATACGATTTTCCTGTCCAGTATATAAACTTCTTCTCTTCGAAGCTATACGTCGTTACCAGTTCTGCATGCGATTCTGTATCATTATTGTCATTTACGTCCACGCCAAGAGTAACGAAACTGGCCTTCAACCTGCAATTATCTGCAACTTTGGCGATTGAAGCACTCAGCAGCTTTTCGGCTTCAGCAGTTACTCTTGTAAAATCCTTTTCAGTGCTACGCTCGCCAGTAGGGCAACCATTAAAGTCCAAATAAAGCTGAATATACCCCCCAGCTGTTTGAATGACATCCACGTGGTTAGATAGTTTCTTACATGCTGTTTGAAGCATCACCATTCTTGTATCGATCTTCTCATTATTCATTAAGTTTTTTTCTGTTGTTACGATCCTAGCAATCTTTATTGTCCCCTTTTCCATTAATCCATCCTCCATTCATACTTTGGATTTGAATACTATGGGATCAATATCAAAAAATGATAGATTCTTGTGACCCAACTCCTTAATCATGTAATCGCAGTGCTTTCTATTATTGGAATAGGAGGCCATAATTCCAATGTATCCAGTTCCCGAGGCATTTGTACAACCACCCAATAGGTGTTTGCTTCCCTCCCTCTTTTTCGCTTCTGAATTACCCACCTCAACCTCAATGGCTAGGATAGGTATTTGAGGCGGATCTATCATCCTGTTTGCCAAGCAATACAACAGACAACTATTTACACTCTCTGATCTGAGGGCTTCTCCTAATTTTGCTAGCCATTTAACTGCTTTTGCTGGCATTTCCTTTATCGCTGCAATATCGACTTGGGGAATATAATAGGTATATTTTTCGTGGTGCTTAGTCTCTATTGATGGTGAGTCTGGGTAGTAGTAATAACCAAGCTTCAGAAATGCAAGTGCTTCAGATGATAGTTTTGCATTATCAAAAACATGCCTTATCATTAGATGTCTGTCATGAGCATATGGAGATTCGTAGCTTTCGACAATTTCAAGTCCACTTTCTTTCAAGGTTTCAACAATGTGCTTTTTTACGTCCTTATGCAGCTTATCCTCCGTACCTCTGCCTTTATTGCTAACAAAGGGGGCATATTGTGGGTCCATAGTGTACTTACTCTTGTCTTTCTTGTATCCCTCCATGCTTTTTTGCACATGTGTCCAGTCAGCGAAAATTATGTTGTTGTCCCCAAATAGGTGCTGATAATATCCAACTATTTTAACCATTCTTCTATATGTGTCATTCTCATCTATGGCCCCATCATTGTTTGTGATTAGGATTCTAAGCAATGCATTTCCGGAGCGTAAGTTATCCAAATTACCTATTTGATACTTGCTACTCAGGGTAGAGCCTTCTGTTTCAAATCGCACGAAAGGAATTCTGTTCGGGAAGCTAGATTCTTTGCCACCAAGCATGCTTCTTATTGATCCAAGCCTAATCCCTTCCATTTCCAGGTTCCAGTACCAAACCAAGTCACCTTTGGGTTTATAGTGAGGCTCTTTAGCTTCATTGCCTGATAACTTGGCGAAGTAGTCTTCCTCAATGACATGCTTGTGAGCTGACCTCCAGATGCCAGGCGGTTTCTAAATGTGCGAAAGATTCTTGACACTACCTTGCAGACCTAAAGAGGGCATACCATGAGGGCAGGCTTGAGCGCAGGTGGAGAGTTTATCTCAGGCCAAAAGTGTTAATCATAGATGAAATTGGTTACATGGGTTTAGATCAAGAAGCGACGGGATTATTCTTCCGGCTTGTTTCTCAAAGATATGAACGAGGAAGCATGATCCTGACTTCAAACAAGGGCTTTGGCGAATGGGCAGACATATTCAGCGATATCGCGGCAGCCACAGCTATACTCGATAGGCTTTTGCACCATTCGCATATCGTCAACATCAATGGTAATAGTTATCGCCTCAAGGAAAGGAGCGCCCTTAATTGACTGACGTTGGGGTGGGTCAATTTTCATCGTCACTGGTGGGTCAATTCTAGGTCGGCGTTGACATTAGAAGCTCTACCTTTCAATACAACTTACTAATGAAGCAATAATGTACTCGTAAACATTAGAAAGCCATTGACAGCAAATCGTGGACTAGATATAAATCTTAGGGAGGGTGCTTTCTCCTAATTCTTCCCATAAATCTACACAGGAATTGCTTCTACTTGACCTTCATATTTAGTTTTCATAAAATCGACAACTGTTTGACAAGCTGCTATAAGCGCTGCAGGTGAAAACGGCAGCTGATTACGTATTCCTCCGTGTGACAAATCCTGACATAATGGCAATATGCAAGAATCTCTTAGCAAGATACTGTTTTCCTCGATATATTTCTCTAATTTCCTATCTGGATATTCAAAACGGCATACAGTTTCTAGCACGTGCCTAATAGAATTGGCTGTGGTATGCGACGGTTGTTGTCTACCAGCTGCGACGTACACAATATCCTTAAGGTGATTCTCATAAGGTAAAAGTAACTGATGATGCCACCTTTCGATATCTCCGGGATTTAAAATGTAGGCGTTATTTATAATATAATTCCTTGAAATGATACTTAGGAACTCCATATCGTGCGTGAACACCCACATCCGATCATGAGTTGTGATCCCAAAGTATTCTTTAATATCTTTAAGGCATTGAATGACTGCATAAACAGAATGAAAGTCCATACTTGATATAGGATCATCAATAACAAAAAAGAGGTTATTATAGTCATCTTCTCGTTCTATGAGCAGATGGGTAGAAGCAAGGAAGTAGCAGAAGGCAATGATGCTCTTCTCCCCATCACTAAGGATGCTTGACGCTTTGTTTCCGATGTTGCTTCCAAAAAACTGCATCTGGAACGTGTTCTTATCTATACAGTATTTCCCTTTGAAGAACATATTTAGAAAGAATGTTAACGCTTCGTAGACCTTATCTCTTTTACTTATACGTACCTTTCTTTCTTTCTCATCAATATTTATTCGAATCTCATTTAGATCCTTGTCCTTGCTGTGGTAGTCATCAAATAAAGGTTTCATTTTCTCTCTAAGTCTCAGAAACTGAGCTTTGCATAAGTTACGCCGAAGGGTCAGTCTCTCGCCTGTACAGTCTTGTTTTGTCTTGTTGACTCTATTAATAACTTGCGTATTACGCCCTATCACTTCCTCAGCAGATTTAATCCATTTTAAACACATCTTCAGGGAAACATCTATCTCAGGATGTACTTTATCTAAATCGGAGCTCTTCTCTTCTAGCAGTTCAATAATCGATTTGAACTCACGTGTAGCTTCTTCACCAACACCAGAGATTTCAAGCTTGACATCCGCAAGCGAAGGAAAATACTCTTTTAACCCATCGATATCCGCGATTGCTACTTTGGTTGATGAGTACACTTTTTCGAAATCTTCGATAATGTCTTCAATACTCTTGATGCAGGCTTCTATACTCCTCAAAGTTTCGGCTTCCTTGTCAACCAAGTACGCTTTATAGTTTTTTAATAAGCGCAAAGCATCTGCCTGCAAAGGTTGCTTGCAGAACGGACAAGTATTCCTGTCGTTGAGTTGAACTAGACCAGATTCTATGAATGTACGATTAGCTTTAATATCGGTAACAAACTCCTCATCCCATTCTGTTTTGGGAAATTCTGTGGTCAGAAGAGCACCCGCTTCATATAAGGCAGTAGAATCAACATTAAGAGAAGGAGCTTGTACATCTGGAAGTACATCTGGTACCTTAGACAGAGTATCGAGCTGAGCAACAATTTCCTCAAAGGATGCTATGTTTTCGAAATCCTCAGTACCAAGAAGACGATTTTTCTCAATCAATCCAAATTCTGTAGTAGTAGGAAGGACACGCTTTTCGCGAAGTTGCTTTCTCGCCTGTTCGATCTCAATATCAATTGTTTCACTACTCGATGCATGTTCTCTCTCTAGAATCTTTTCTCTTTCACGTTCTTCGGTTAGATCAATCTGTGCTTTCCCTAAAATGTAACCTTGAATATTCCCATCAAGAGTATAGTGGTTCTGCTTAATGTTCTCTTCAATATAATCACTATTGAATACATGAAAAACCAGTCCAGTGCTATCTTTGATAACTGGAATTTTCCCTCTTTCCAAAGAAATTGAGAGCTGCTTAACATTGTCGTTATTAATAACACTGAAAGATAAGTTCCCAAATTTTTGCCCCAAGGTGAGTAAGTCATCCGCAAGCTCAGCGCGCTTCTCATTTGATGTTAAACGAAAAGCGCGACTAATAAACGACTTTCCTGTGCCGTTTGTGGCAAAGATTATCGCTTTATTGGAATCAACTTCATCTGCGAAAGCAAGTTTTCTTTCACCGTAGTGGGGCCCGATATTGTCGATATCAAGCTTAACGGTGAACTTATATCCAGCCATTATTGCCCTCCCCAGATTCGGTTTCGTCGTAGACTAGAAAGCTATACCTTCATATACTACTCGTCGCCATACATTTCGAGCCTTAGTCACAGCTTGCCATTGTTAGCGCTAAGAGAATTGACCAGTTATAATTACGTCGATTACCCAAGCCTTGTCTGTTTTGCTGGTAGCAGTATTGTTTTCTTACTAATTACAGATCACCGATATGAGTATTGAAATGAACGCAATCAAGATCAAAACAACATTGAACACTTGTATACTGTATCCATTAATAAAGTTCAAATATGTTTGGGTAAGTAATATTAACTCACTAACCGAGCTATTAACGTATGCGCTCCATTTGATTCCTTTATCATCGTGATACTCATCGAGGAAAAGCATCCTAAGATTCTTATTCATGTTCATTGAAGTATGAATCCGTAATACTTGGAGGGGTTTATACATAATCGTCCATATCCTGTGCGTTAAGTCGAAGCCAGTTGACCTTAAATCCCTAACAACCCACTCATAAGCAAGGTAAAAGAACATCCCTTCACCGATGGTGCTCATAAGGTATGATGTCACTGGGACCCTTTGGGGCTCGTTGCAAAAGAATTCCCACCTGTGGCTTGGTATTCTTATGCCGCTTCTTTCGACTTTCATATAGGTTCCCATATTCGGGTCGCTTTTGTGATGATATAGGACTAGGTTTTTTGATGTACTGATTTCCTTAGGGGCGTCAAATACATTTATTGTGAATTGTGGGTACTGTCTATATCTATAAGGTATGAACAGCCACCTTGTAATCTTTGTGTATAGAGCGTTCCCTAGCATCTCAATCAAGGTTTCATAGAAACATTCCCTAGTATATATATGCTGCATAAATTCTTTAGTTATTAGAGGATAACTATCCCTAATTGCATTCCTATAACCGTTAGCATCAATGTAATCAAATGCTTCTTTTGCACTCCGCACGCAGCTTCTAAGGTTAATTCTAAACGTAACCACTGCTCTTTCATCATCTAACGAATTCTTATAGATCTGTATCGTTTCTATTAAAGGGTCTTTCTTAGCTTCCACTGACCCTAGAAAAACCATCCTTCTTCTGCGAGACGAAGCAATATCTACTATGGAGAATCTGTCACACGGAATAATATAGCCTTTCGATGAATTATATAGCTTCTTAATCTCTCTCTCTGAGTACTCCATCGCATACTCCAAAGAAAGAAGACTCGCTCCATTTTCGTTTACTCCTAGGGACCCTGACTTGTCAATTTCAAGAACAGCAAATTCACGAAATCTCTTATAACATGAGCTTTTCATCTGATAACTAGTGGGAGCACCTATTATCCATCTATGTACTTGCTCAATCAAGTCCATTGTGATCCATCCTTCAACACATAAAGTCTCTATCCCCAGCGTAGTTCACATAACCTAAGGTTCGAGTAGCTCATTCATTTACTTCATGTATTAAAATAGCTTAGTCTCCTTCTCAGTTCTCTCTAGCTTCGCCTTCTTAAACATGCCAAGCCCCGAGGGCAGCTATCCTTTTCTCTCATCTTTTACCATATAAACAGGGAAGCTGAACGTTTAGAGGATCTCAGCTAACTCCTATTCTTCCTATCTCCCAGCGATTATCTTCGCAAGTCTTTTATACCCAGCTTTCGCGAACCATTTGTTAACCCAGCTCCTTGTTTCTTTCAGTCCATCAGGATACTTTTCCTAAATCAGCAAGAATTCCTGTAGTGCTTCTTTTGCAGCATCATCCATTTTCTTGGAATCTAACTCTGCCATCTTAGTACCTCTCATTTTACATTGTGGTTATATAATCAAATCCTACACAATACATACTGCGAGACAGCATATTGACCACTCGACTGGCCCATACCTGTATAGTGAAACACATTCTCCTTCCACTTATCCTTATACAGGTGCTTAGTGTAGTCCGAGATCAGAATAAGAGAATTGGTTGCTTTCGAGCGCCGTATACCACACATATTTCTGCATTTAAAGGTACTTATGAGCTCTCTATTCGTAAAATACCCCTTGCAGCTAATTCTTCAATTACCTTCAGAAGTATTCCTCCTCAAAAACCTGCTGATATTGTGCCGTACATCATACATCTCATTTTGGCTTACAGAACTAGTTATTCTACACCTAAAGCCTTATATACTGCTTCCTGCGGAGATGAGTAAAATATCAGGCTGAATGCACCTATTAGGTCAGCTGGTACCATACCTAATTCAGCAGCTGATGTTATGGGTATCAGTACCTTCTTCGCACCACTATCAAGGCAAACTTGCAGAACGCTCGCCAGTTGCTCGACCTTAAGGATCGTACCACTTATGCTAATCTCTCCCAGCACAGCAAGGCTTGATATAGTTGGCTTACTTAAGGCGCAAGATGCAATTGCTATCACAGTTGGCAGAGTCAGCAACTTCGTCATACCGATCCCATTGAGATCTTGGTAGTTAACGATATAGTCCTTTGTAGTTGTGCTAATTGAACTACTTATTTGGTTTCCGCTAGCTTTGAGATAGTTGAATGCTGTGTTAGTCGCCTCTCTAGCGTCACGGTCTGATCCAAGTCCTGTACGCTCAAACTTACCGTTACCGGGTAGTAATTGCGTTTCTAGTCTGTATACTCCTATCATGCCGCTCTTTCCCTGCGAGACAGTGAAGACATTACCGGGGTTGGTAAGCCCTTCTGGGATTAGCTTACCGCCGCCTTGTTCTGGTACGGAAACATAGCGTTCCACAAAGGATTCGTTATCGATGTATGAAAAGTTCACATCGTAGAACTCCATGCCACCGATTTTCTTTAGTTGCTCTTTTACCCGGCGACGCATTTCGAGGGCAAATACTAGTATTTCCTCTATCTCTTCCTTAGTGAATTCACCATTCGGGTAGAGTAATTTGGCAAGGCCTGATGCAGTTTTTCGAACAGCGATTACATCTCGCTGATTTAAGTTCGTGCCAAGTCTAAAGTGCTTGTCGAAAGAGTCGCCAAACGACTCTTTGCGCATTTCGCGCATGAACTCGGCGATATAATCTGTTATGAAACCGTAATCGTTGGTAAAAGATGCTGGTCGGTACTTCGGGATTTCCCAACCAGGTATATAGCAGTGCATACGATCGAGAAACGCCGTGTCGTACGCCATCGCTTCAGGAAATGGGTCAAACAGGTGCGAGGTTTTCAGCAATACGTCAACACTTTGGTTTATATTACCCACAAAGACCATTGAAGCCGATGCTGCTTTTTCTTCCTTACCCCTAGCAAACGAACCTGAGGCCATATAATCTTTCATTATTTGGACACCGTCGTTATCCTTGAAAGTGATGCCTGCTACCTCATCGAATGCAACACAGTCCCAAAGCCCAACAAGCCCAACTTGCTTGGTCGACATATTATAGAAAAGGTTTGCAACAGTAGTCTGTCCACCCGAAACAAGTATGGAGTTTGGTGATATTTCCTTGTAAAGGTGCGACTTCCCCGTATTACGAGGGCCAAGTTCGCAGAGGTTATAATTGTTCTCGATGAGAGGAATCATGCGGGCTAGTAGCAGCCATTTCTCTCGTTTGTTAAAACAGTCTGCTTCCATTCCTGTGGAGCGTAGCAGAACAGTAATCCACTCGTCCTTGGTAAATGCACGGCGATTGCTCTTGATTTCGTCTAGGTCAATGTGAGGCATTTGAATTGGTGTTAACTTCATGATTCTTATGGGAGTTGATTTCTTGTCTTCTTCAATATATTCGTACTCAAGTCCAATGATGCACCAGATGCCACCACAGAGAAGACGGTCATACTTTGATACATAGTCTGGGGATATCGGAATACTACGAATCCCTAAGTTCGAGAAGTCAGCTTCGTAACGATCAAGCTTAATGTTCAAGCTTACTGTTATGCGATCGATGACCGTGTAGCTACCGCGCTCGCGTAAACCTGACAGAACTTTCTGCGCCTCGTCGGGACGAACAAAGTTCTCTGAGAGGATCCGCTTTACGTTGACCACACCGTCCTCGATTATCTTAGGGTCGTCGGAACTGCAATACTGCCCCAGCAAGAATTCCAAGACGTATATAGGTACATTAGCACCTTCCTTGATTGCCTTGGTTAGGTCTTTACGGACGATTTTACCGTCGAAGTGTTTACGTAGTTTCCAATATATGACTTCATTTGCATCATCTGTTTCAGGTGCATACAAAATTGCTTCTTTGTACATGGAGAAGACCTCCTTGCTATAGGTCAAATCCGAAATCATCTGCAAATGCTATGTCAATTCGGAATTCGACCTCTTCAGGCGCATCGGTGTCGTTAGCAATGACAAGGCGGTATATTTTTTTACGGTCATATTGCATTTGTTTCATTGTAAACCTTACATTGAATACTCGGTCAGACTCCTTTTTACTAGTCCTGTTAGCAATAACCATCTGAAAGTCGCTAACTGGAACGCCTTCCTCGTTAGCAAAGTGCAGACGATAATTACATGGCTGCACCTTGTCTCCTACAGGTAGTATCTGTAGGAAGTTAAGTGAGAGCATTAAATTCGAAACCTTACGGTTCTCAGATACTAGCGAAAGTCCCGGATTTTGTACCTCTACATACTTTTTACTGTCTGTGCGCATACCCCTGTAGACGATGACGGGCACAACGAGCTCCTGCAGGCTGATACCTCCATGGACATAGTTCTCTCCGCCGCCTTGCACCTTAATGCGTACGGTATCTTGAGGGGCGTAACCTTTAATCAAAGTGCCACCTATTATTCGATCAGTTTTAACGGGTAGCAAATATTCAGCAGTCGTTTCGGGCGCTGTTAATGCATACCGTCTTCCAATTTCGTATACTTCACCGCTGAAGGTCTGACGGCTGATTTTTTGACTTTCATCAAGCGGTTTGTACGTATAAAGGAAGCCATGATCAGCGGTAATGTAAATATTGGTCCCGCTTAGGTCATTAACGATTATCTTTACTGCTGCTGTCAATTCTTCGATTGCTGTGTTGCATGCCTCAAACACCTTTGTTTCCGTGGATGTTTTGTCACCAATCGCGTCTATTGCATTGTGGTAGATATATACAGTGTCTATCCCCTGTACTAACGACCGACGTTCGGACTGTTTCATGTGGATTAATTCCTTATAGGTTGTTGCTACACTGGCAGGATTTGTGGCCTTTAGTATTGCACCACGCTGTTCTGTACTAGTGGTAGCATAGCCATCAACTAGCACCTCATTTTTATCATTTACTGACATTTCCTTGCCTGGTAGTAGCGCTGCCATACCATATCTTGTGATGCTTGGAAAGATTGCTTGTAAAGATTCGAGAATGGCCTTGCCTTTAGTTCTCAGATTTAACGTTTCCGAGAGTTCTGCAGCGACCTCATAACGCAAGGCATCCGAAATCAACACATATACACGATTGTTTTTACTCACGTTTAGCAAATCGTAGCAGCTGTAAAACTTGCGCTGTTCATCTATCTCGGAAACATAACCGAGCTTGTTTAAATCCTCAGCTATGGACTTGGTCCAAGTCAGGGTCAGTTGTTTCAAGAACCACTCATGATACAAGCCCTCTACCACATCCGAGCACTTCTTTAAGTCATCCTCCAAGAGTGCATTTGATGATTTCAACGTCTTGCCGAAACGGACATGGAAGTGTCTGTAATAGCGATCCATCATATGTGCGTTGGTCGTGTAGTTTTTCCAAATTTCCGCAGGTTCGACGATATGGAATCCACCATTATACGCAAGATAAAACTCCTGCATCTTGGAGATGTAAAAAAGGCATTCGAAGTAGTCTTCCGTCAGTGCGTACCACGCAGCAGTGCGGCGGTTCTCGACCGCTTTGATGATATCCTGTACCTTAATGACATTTTCACCAATCTCGCGGAAGAAGTGTTTAAGTATGCTCTCATTAATGGCAGGGAAAGTATCACTTTTTAATAAGATGTTCAATTCAGTCTTGTTAAAGCGGTCTGCAAGGCGCAGTTCATGTTCAACATAGTGGCAAATTTCTATTAAACCATCACTACCGGAACTATTCTGCCATTCATGAATAAGCTGATAACAATACGCTTTGCATGTTTCGGAAATGAATCGTTCCAAGCCACGCAGAGCTGAAGCGGGCATCGTTTGTGCCAAGGCAGTGATGAGGATATGCGCAGCAAGATCAGAAAGAGGGCGATCCACAACGTTCACATAGCCAGTGTACTTCTGTACAAATTGCCAGAACGCCTCGATGTTGCCATATTTCTCGATATTCCTTAATGCGTCATTGCTTTCTTTATCAAGACCAGCTGTCAGAACTGCAATAATAATGTCCTGAGGGGTACCTCCGCTGAGTCCACAAAGCAACGCCATTATGTCGATATGCAGTTGAAGCGGTGTCTGGTATGTATGTCCAAAACGACGTAACTTAGCCTTGCGGTCTTTGTTATCAAGAAACTTTGCATACAACTTCATTGTCTTTCGCATCGCAGAAGAAGGCTCAACAAACAATTCCTCCATCTGTAGCGAAACAAGATCAGCACGGAAGCTCTCGCTATAGAGCTTGATGTCCAATAACCAGTCGTCATGATGGTCTTTCTCGTATGACAGCGGATCATAAACAAGATAGTTGCTTTTTAGATTATCTGAAGATAACAGCTTCTTGATAACAAAGTTGTTATTGCCCGTAAGTTTGATTATATTTACTCCTGGCAAGTCGAGCTCGTTGATCGCATCTGTAAACTCGCGATCCTCATCTTGCCAGAAAACAATACGACGCTTGTGAAATTCGGGCAGCGGTGCAGTAAATCTATCTGAGAGCCTTTGTTTGATTGTTTCTGACAGCATACTGCCCTCCTATATCTTTGCTAGGACGTTAGCGAAGAGCTCATAGTTCTTCTTCACTCCGTCGTCTAGATCGATCTCTATGTTTTGATCTGCAAGGTGATGTATCTGCTCTTCATAAGCAGTGATCTCTTTATGTTGTTCTGACAGCTTATCCTGCTGTTTTAAAAGCTTCGCACGTTCTGCACCTGTCGCAGCGTTCAGAGCGGAGGTGATGTGGGAAAGCTGCGTGCGATAACGTTCCTGCTGCTCATGGACGTAGTCCGTACGCAACTTTGCTAACAGGTCACGCGAATAGCGGTGCATATAGATCAATGCTTTAAAACCGTTCTTCTTGCCACTATCGAACAGCCAGTAGATCGGTCGCTTCTGATAGATCTTGCAATGGTCAGCGTAGAAGTCGTTAAGGAAGTAACTCCGAATTACCTCGCGCGGGGTCCCTTTGCCACCTAGTGCATCAGCGATATAACGTAGGTTTTCTGCCAATGTTTCAGCCCCGTAGACAGCCTTTACGAACTCGAAGAAGCGCCCGGTGATGTCATCGTCGAAATACTCATCATCGCAAATTGGTAAAATATTGTCTCTATCAGGAATGAATTTCGAATATTTGCCTGCTTCCCATTCTCCGCCAGCGTAGGCAAGCCCTTCGGAATCCAGCGAATACCGTCCGAACATACATCCCACGGCGTAGCTGATAAAACTGCGTATCTCGCGCCCCAAATCGGCGCGGCGTACGGTCACGTCCTTATCCTCAACCTCAGGCGTGAGCTCTTCTTGCAAACCATAGGTGTCGATGAAGATACGGTTAAGTTCTTCCTCTTTAGCTTTGAGCGTATTGAACCGCTCTGCTGCCTCTCGTTCCCATTTGTCAAATGCTGCTGAAACCGTAAGCTCGCCTTTGATAAGGGAATGAAGCTTGAAATCCCATGAAGTTTCAAACGAGTCCCAATCTTTTTGTGATATGGTGATATTGTTTTTTACTAGTTCAGAAATCAACTCTTTATGCTGTTGACTTAATTGTGGCACAGCTACTCTCGCAACATCACCGACTTGACAATGGAAAGTTGAGTTAAAGATTTCTAATAGTTTGGTAAAAACTTTGCTATTTGCATATCCTAGTAACCAAAACTGGTTTTCGCGGTTTGGTAAGAAACAATGTCCCGATATATCGTAGAAAGTATCATCTGGAGCATAGCGGAAGCTGTTGCTTTTTGAGGTTAAGTCAGTCCATGTACATTTAGGTGTCGTTAGAAAAGCCTCATCTAATACGCTCGCGTTAGGCTGTTGCTTGATAAACGCTGGTGTGTTGTTGTAAAAAAGCAAATATTCAAGATTGCCATACCATTTCCTGAAAGCGCCACCTTTCAAGTATTTAATCCACTTTTTCCCGTGGCTTGTTCCCTTAAACTCGGAATAGTCAATCTCAAACCACATGCGAAGATACTTGTCATTATTCGATGTCTGCATCCCTACCTTAGGTTTTGCAACTTTATCTAAGGTATATCCAGTTGAGTACATTTTATAAATCGCCTTGCTAACCCAATACGCCACAGGGCTACCGGGTATCTTTGTAAAGTCTTCTACTATAGCCATTCTATATCGTTCGTTTTTCATAGGAAACTCTAAAGGTACGCCCTTATCATTAGTTTCAAAGTATCGGATATAATCATATTGAGCTGTGAAGCCTTTTATAAATGCTCTCCTAAAAGTGAACGCTGACGTGCCAAAGTTGATGCCCAAACTAGTACCACCTTTTCCGAGATACGGCATGTGAACTAAATTGACAATTGTCTTCGTTGAAAATATCCTTATCCTTAATTTTTCAAAACTGGGTAAAAACATCCAGCTCTCCATCGTAATCATGGACTGGAATCCGTTTGAACGAAGAAGCTCCCCACACATTTCTATGAACACGGCGAAAAGGTCGCTCTTGTTATCGGGGTAGTAATTCTTCACAAACTCGGACAACTTGGTCCCCATTCCTGAACTGCTCATATACGGTGGGTTGGTAACAACCACATCGTACTTCTGTGCTAAAAGACGTTTGAAGTTCCAAATACGCAACTGTAATTCGTAAGAGGTATCCTCCAGGCTTAATTGCCCCGACTTTATTTCCGGCTTCGGCGGAAGCACTTCCACTTTAACAAGCGAGCCGTATTCCTCACCATCGCTCCAGCCCATTGGGTGATAGACCTGCGGCTTGATGCCCTCGGTGAGTATACGGCGGTTGTACTGTCGCGCCTTCATCATCAGCGAGAAATAGGCAAGCTGATACGCCCTGCGGTCTATGTCCAAACCGTAGATGTTCTTTTCCAGTATCAGCTTCGTCGCGTCACGGGAGCTCACACCCACGCTTTCATAAATCTGCATAAGAACATCAAAGGCATAAACGAGGATATGACCACTTCCCATGCATGGGTCGATCAGACGAATGTCCTCCGGTGATCTCACGGGCGACTGCGAGCGCAGGATGCGCAGACGCTCCATCACTTCTGGTGTTTGCTCGGATTCGTCAAGGTAGTACTTCCAGTTGGCTTTCAATGCAGCATTCGGATGCGCTTCAAGCCACAACCGACCGAGGGAGTTCTCCACCATGTACCGCACAATCCAGTCAGGTGTGAACAGCTGCGTTACTGCAGGGATCTTCTCTTTCGTGATCTTGATGTTCTTCTTTAGCCCGTCAAACACCGCCTGCTTCGGTTCAGTGTTGTAGTACTGATACATCCACCCGATAATCTGCACCGCGTCGCGGAAGTCTTCCTCGGGGATGTCAGATACAAGCCGCCCAAGCACTCCGTCCTGCTTCAGGATGTTGTTTGGCAGGAGCATTTCTGTGTAGCTACCCAGTTTCTCAAACATCTCCGGCAAGGCAGCATTCAATGCGTTACATTGTGTCAGCAGAAGATAGCGGTAGAGCTCCTCAGTCTTGTTGGCGTTCAATAGTTCGGACACTCTGGCCCTGTCCAAGCCTTCAAGTTCGAGATGCAGAACATCCTTCAGGATCTCTGGATTGAAACCACCATTAGCGTCTGAAAGAACACGAACATGAGTAGGCAGATAGTCGTTGACCTCCATGAAGCGCAGGGCAACAAAGCGATTGAACCAAGTGTATGCTACTTCCTCAACCGCCTGTTGATAGCCCTGTTCTTTTACCTTTGAGATGAACTCGCACCTTTGTGCCTTCTCCTCAGTGGAAAGCACATGCTCTGCAATGACTGTGGCACTCTCATCACCATATCCCTTTTCGCTGATGCCGTATTGGAAGGCACGCCGCTTTACTTGCTCGATAAGATCGTTGCGCGCCCATATTGCATATTTCTGTATAGCATTCTTGTTCATAGAATTACCCTCACTAGTTTATCTGGATCCCATCGTTCGCATCCAAAGCTTTGTACAGCTTCTGGCGAATCGTTTCAAGATAACTCTCTACGTCATCGCGTGATGTCAGTCGCTTTACAGGGAATACATCATAACGGCGCACATACAGTATTTTCTGTTGTTTCGATTTTTCACCATCAGTTTCGGGTGTCGCTGTTTCTTTACTCAGAATGGACTCCAGCAACTTACAGACTTGGTCTTTGTAATTTTGTAACTGCGTTATCATTGCGTCAAGCACGGTCAGGCTTGTCGCGTCGGAAATTTTTTGATTGTACATGCTAAAACGTTTATCCGTCTCTTTTACTTCGTCGCTTAATATTACACCAGCACCCGCAAGTGTATGGACATCACCCATATACACGGTGATAATACCTCGCACTTCCTCCTTCTTCTGCTCTAAAAGAATGCTATAAGCAGCCTTGATTGACTGCATCAGTTCAGATAGGTCTTTGATCCGTTCATATGGTTTCGTCATGCTGAGGATACCTAATAGCTCACTGATTTTTCCGTTAGTATCAGCGTCGATAATAAAATAGTCCCTCTCATTTTTGAGGTTGTTATAAAGTATTCGTGCGGTATCAAAGATAGTCCGTTGAGATTTGAAGAAGGTTTCAATTTCCTCCATATCTTCGATAATAGTAAGCAGGTCGTCCTGTTTAGCAAGTAGGCGTTTTATGAGAGCAACGTTATCGTTTTTTTGCGAGAGAATATTACACATCAAGTCGCGGGCTCTCATCACTACTTCCTTTTGTGGGTAACCATCATGGTTGTATTCATTCAGCAGTGTTTCGTAACGCTCAAGCTTTGAGCTCAGAGTGTCAATAATGAAAGCCAGCAGTCCGTCCTCGTCTTCTGGGATGCTCATTTGTCCAAGCCATTCGCGGAGGAACTTAACAGCTTTTCGAATATCCTCCTCGGATGGAGCTATTCGGCGGCTAACCTTCGCCTTGTCAATCTCAGACTTCGCACGCAGGTAGCGGACCAAATTCTTGTTGTCCTTACCTACGATTGCGCCACCATATTGAATCTCGATCTTCTGTGAAACAATCAGCCTTGCGATTATGGCAGCGATATCCACTTCTCGCCAACCATAGGGTATGCTCTGATAACGCCGCTGCACGTCGCCCATTGATACGGGGACATGGCTCATGTGGCGTTCTTCAAGCCACAAACTGACTTCGTTCAAGGCAAACTCGTTGTTTGATCCGCTCCCGACAAAACCGTTCTGTTGCGGTTCGCTGTTTAGGATTGTTAGTATGTCAGCATCACTCTCGCAAAATACATTTACTTGATTCAGTTTGGAGTAGACACTCTCAGTTAGTTGCTTTAAAGCTTCTTCTAGTTTGTCCTTGGCATCACCGTACTTTATCTCGATCTTATCGCCAAAAACAAAGAATGTGCCGCCAACAATAGCTTTCTCTAGCTGAGCTTTCGCGCTTTCATCCAGCGTGCGGGCTTGTGCCTGACGTTTGCGTATAATCTCTTGAATGCTATCCGGTAACTGTGACACATTCTTCTGCTTGATATACTTACGAATTTTTGAGGCTTCCTCTAGTCCCTCGAAATACTGGACTTCATCAGATAGCAAAACAATAACCTCGTTGTTGACCTTCGAGTCCATTATTAACTTTTCTTCAGGAGCATCATGATAGTCGCTAGCAACCGTTACGAAATGCAGGCGAACACCACCAGTTGCTGAACCTATGAGAATATCATCGATGTATTGGTCATAGGCAAAGTCGTATCTATTGTATTTAAACTTCTTAGATGGGTAGATCTCGTTGAAAATCGTCTGCCCTATGCTCTGAACGATAGTCGCGCTGTCTACTGATGTATTACGGATTTCGATGGCAACATCTTGTTCTTCATCAGTCAGGAATGAGTAGTTATCACCGTTTCTTGCTACGTAGTTCTGTTTCTCGAGACGCTCTAAGGATTGAGATATTTCGCGTCGCAACGAGATTTTATCAACTCGGATGTCATCCACCATCAATATGGAGATATTGTCGATGTTTGCTTTAAAATCATCAATGTAGCGAACAAGATAGAGTAATTTCAGTACGCTTACATCACGCTGTTCCAAGCCATCATGCTTGTCAGCAGCTGTCTGGCAGCGATCAATCACTCTTCGTATCGCGCTTTCAAGGAAAGTATGCACCGTATCGTAGAACTGTGAGAAAGGCACAAGGGCATTCTCGTCTTTGTCCTGTATCTTTTGCGCTGCTTCTTGGAATCCGGATAACATCGAGCGCTCGCCAGCAGACAGGTGCTTACCCGAATTACCGTGCTTTCGGATTTCGGTGAGTACTTTCTGAATGATGATGAATTGGTACGGTACGAACGGGTAAGTAGCGGAGAATTCGGCACTGTTTGCGTACCCTTTAATGTCCAATACCGCCTCTTTGAACGCGAAGAGGTTCTTTAGTACAGCGTGATATTTTTCGTAGTTCATACGAAGAAGCGCATCTGCATCCTCAGTCTTTTCAAGAATTCGCATCTTGATAACCTCGTCAACCGAAGCTGAGGATAAAGACATGCGCGTATTGAAACGCCCTTGAATCTTTGAGAAATCGTCGCCGCTGATTTTCACCACCGAGTCGATAGCTTCTTGGCTCGTGACCATGATCCAAACCTTACCGCGGCACTTGCTGCCGACTTCCTCTATCATGGACTGGAGGTTAAGCATAAGATTGCTATCGTCACCGATATATTGACCGACCTCATCCACACAGAACAGAAGCCTAAAATCCTTACCCTTAGAATCCACATACTCTTTTATTTCCTCAACTAGATCCTTGATGCTCATATCAGCGTTCTCTTCGCCGTTGAACCAGTTGCGTGCAGCAATTTCACTCATACCAAGTATGCTCTGCAAGACAGATACAATATCGTCCTCAAAGAAAGCGTAAGAAGCTCTTGCTTCCAGCCAAGGTGCACCGTTGACCTCCTTGAATGCTCTGCGAAAAGCCTCAGTTTTGCCGCTCTTTTCTATAAAAAGCTCTAATTTAGCAATTTTCAGGTCGTCACCGTAGAAGCCAAGATGGTTGTAGAACACCTTGGCGAATACGCGAAGCACTGCTGTTTTATCTTTTTTTATTGGGCCTACGATATCAATGTTGAAGAGTATTGACTCAGTGGGGATCCTAGTGCAACGAACAACATCGGCATACGTCATCGGGTCGTCAAACTTGTCTTTGAAGTAGTTTACTGCTTGTTTGCCCGCTACTACTTTATTGGATAAAAGATAGGTGTGAATGA
>Ga0208459_1001513_pt1 | contig 21708 bp, 22 predicted proteins | sample AD_UKC087_MetaG_FD_184433 | JGI IMG/M metagenome (GOLD analysis project Ga0208459, IMG submission 184433) | Active sludge microbial communities of municipal wastewater-treating anaerobic digesters from USA - AD_UKC087_MetaG (SPAdes) (version 2) | ecosystem: Engineered > Bioreactor > Anaerobic >... | reverse complement strand
GATTTCGGATCAATCACCGGGGCTGGCGCCGAATTTTTCGGCTGGCGGTCATGTTTGGCTGGGAACCGCAGGGCACCCGGCAGCCATACGGGGATTTTCAGAAGGCGCCCTGGCATCAGCGGGACGAAAGCTCCATTGCCGCGTTGATCTCAGACCCGCCTGATGATCAGTTCCTGTATCCCCGCTGGGATTCCGGGGACTATTTCTCCAATTTCGGGCAGGAGGTCACCGACCAGGACGCTTTTGCCCTGGCGGATGCCGTGGAAAGCGCCATCCCCCTGCTCATGGTCAGGGATGCCAAGGATAACCCCAGTGAGAAATATGGCGAGGATTGGGAGGATGAGATGGTGCTGCGCTGCCAGTTCGCATCCCTGAACGGGCTGCGGGACCCCAATTTCATCTTCTTTGATTATACCTGGAAAGAGAAACTCACCGAGCTGGTTGATTTTTGCAGGCACGGGGGGTTCGTGATTTTTTGAGCCGGGCAAACCGGCAGAGCGGAGAATCCCCCGGCAAGCCCGGGGAATGTGGTGTTCCATCCCGGACTCTGATATATAATTATCCCTGCCGGGATGGAACACCGCCGCCCAAAACCGCATCCCCAGCCAGGCGGGGGAATGGCACGTGGAGGATCACAGGAGTTCCTTTCCAGGCGCCGGGTCGGGATCAAGACACCAATCCAAAGCCTCCACAGAAATCAACGCAGCCCAACATCCTTTTCACACGAAAGAGAACCCTCCATGAACATGATCCGTTTGGGTGACAGGTTGTCCGGATACTCCAAGTCCGAATCGCGCAGTACCCGTTTTATCAATGATGAATACATGGCGCAGACCGTGTTCGACCCGGTTCCGGACAAGGAGGAGATTCCCGCCTGGTTCCTGCAAAGCCAGCCCCTCGATGAATCCAATGCCTTTCGGGATCTCCTGCCCGAAGATTTGCCCCAGCTTGGCAGTTACGAAGTGAAAATCATCGACAAACTGATCCATCCGAAGCGACCGGTGCTGGCAATTGTGGGTCCCATGGGCAGCGGCAAGACCACCATGAAGAATTACATTGCCCTCCACCTGGTAAAAAACCGGCGGCATTGCGAGCGGTGCGACCGCCGGTCAAACCGCCTGATTGCCCACATCAATTTTGATGAGCATACCTATTTAAATGATTTATCGGGGGTAACCCTGACCAATAAATTCTTTAACATCCTCTGCGATGAACTGCGCAGCCGGATTGTCAATGACGCCAGCATTTCGGAAGAGGAGGAATTGTTCGGGTTCTGGGATTATGAGCTGGAGCGGTTCATTCATCAAAAAAGCTCCTCCCTGGCGTTTCGCAAAGTTGCCGCCAAAATCAGGTTCCAACCCCGGACCCCGGACCAGCCCATTCCGCCGGAGGCGCTGGAAGTCCGCCGAAAAATGAAAAGCCAGATTGAGAAATCCCCGGAAACCCACCTGGATTATTTAATCCGGCTCTGGGGATACATCATTAAATTCCAGTTCTGCAACAATTCGGGATGCGCCTACATTATCCTGGATAATGTGGACCATGCCGAGCCGATCCTCCAGAAGAAAATCGTGGAGCTGATTCACAGCCACGTGCAGATGAATGGTCCCACGTTCATCATCCTGGTGCGCCCGGAAACATTCGACAACCTGGGGCTCGGCACGGGGATCATTGATGCGGAAATGCATCACGGTCCAAGGGTGCTGGATGTGATCAAGAAGCGGCTGGAGTTGTTTTGCAGCAACCCGGATGTTTTTTACGAACCCGGCAGGGGGCTTTCAGACAGCCAGTACCAGGTTTTAAAGTCATTTTTGGTGACGGTGAACCGGGAAATCCAGGTTGACAAGTACCAGAACTTTCAAAATTTTATCGACAATGCCTGCGGCAGCAGCATCCGCAACGGCATGCTGCTGATGCAGGGGTTGTTTGCCGCCAGCGTGGCGGATATGATGGACACCAACCTGACCAGCCGGGATTTAATCCGCATTTTGATCCGACACGGGCAGGACCAGTTCCATTGGTCTGCCAGCCATCAAATCAATCACATGTTCCGGGTGGAGAACCACAACGGCAATTCCCTGCTGGTGAAGCCCCGCATTTTGCGCTACCTGGGACGGCACGAAAAGGGAAAACGGCGGATCAACGAGATCGTCAATGTTTTGCAGGCGTTTGGCTACGATGATGACCTGACGATCTCCGCTTTAAACGACCTGATGCGGATCACCTCCCAACTGGTACGCTCGAATGGGTTTAATTATTATGAAGATGATTCGCTGCGCAAGTATGGCGGGCATAACATCTTCCTCACCGATATTGGCAGGGGGTATTCCAATTATCTGTGCAGCAATATCGATTATTTGCAGGAAGTGATGCTGGATACGTTTGTGGATGGGGATAATTTTCCCCAACAGATCGGCTATGGGTACGTGGTGGAAAAATTCAAGCTGCTGTACCTGTTTTTGAAGGAATTGCGCCGGATTGACGTGGAGGAAACCGAGCGGTTCACAGAAACCTGGACCCCGAAGGCGTACATTGACTCCTTTGGGGACCACCTGGTTACCCTGGACATGATTCAAAGCATCCACCAGCCCGTCACCGGAATTCTCAGCTCCGAAAGACATGACCGGTATGAAGCGGACGAGTTGATCCGCTATTTCACGTCGCTTGTCCTGCAGGTTGAGGAGGATAACCGGCGCATCCTGGGTGTGCAAATCAACTCCATTATTCCGCAGCAAGTAAAATAACAGGGAGGGTTGGCGATGGATGTTTCAGATATCTTATCTTTCCTGGAACAAAGTGACCCGCTGGCGATTGCCGCCATCATCATTACGCTTCTGATCGGCGGGATTAATTTTATCCAGTCCCGGCGCGCATTTAATGCCGCCTATCATCCCAGCATTCACCCCACCCTGAAAACCAGGACCTGCGCCGGGGGGAACTGCCTGGCATTGAAAATGAAAAACCTGAGCAATGAGTACATGATTTCCAACCTCACCATCGAGGTGCGCGTGCGGGGACCCCAAAAATTTCCTGCTTTTTGGAACCAGGGCAGGGTGGCATTTACGAAAAAATATCCCAACCTCGAGCGTCAACAGGAAATTTCCGTGGACCACATCCCGGAAAACCATCCCAACCTGGAGGAATTTTTTGTCCAGGAATCACCCGGCTGGGTGATCAACCGCTCCGTGATTGCGCCGCGGGATATTTATCACATCACCCGGGAGGGCAAGGCGGTGATCCAGGTCAAAATCCGGTACAACCCGGGGGTTTCGGTCAGGGATAGGATTTCATTCATCAAGCGCTACCAGCTCATCCCCAAAACAAGCCCGGAGCAATCCGGCATCCGGCAGATTCTCGCCTGGGAAGTGCGGGAAGTGGGCTGAGGCTGCAATTTAATTCCCCCTTGACTCCTCCTGCAATCTCTGGTCTAATACGCTTACCAAACTACGAAAGGAGGCGCAAACAATATGAGAATCTCACGAGTGCTTGTTCTCAAACGAGTTTATTGGGTGCGCCTGCCGGCAGCCGACTGACCGGCTGATTTCCTCTGCAATCAACTGCCGCGGGAGCACCCCCGCGGCTTTTATTTTCACCATCATTTCCCTCCCGCCGCGGGTTTCTGCGGCGGTTTTTTTTGCTGATAAGGTTTTAATTGAGGTTTACTGCAATGTCTTTTGAGGAATCAACACCCCTTCCGGAGGGTACGGTTATCCGGAAAACAACAGGAACGTATGATGTCCAGGTGGACGGGTACACGGTGCGCTGCGAGCTTTCCAACCGCCTGCGCAAGGAGCTGGTTTATCCCATCGCCGACCCCTCCTCCATCCGCCCGCACGTGGTGGCGGTGCGCAATATTCAAACGATTGACCCCGTGGCGGTGGGCGACCGGGTGCGCTATCTGCCCTCCCCCAGCGGGCAGGGCTTGATTGTGGAGGTGCTTGCCCGCCGCTCCCGGCTGGCGCGGCGCGAGTCCACCGGTCCCTTTGAACGCCATGCCTTCGAGCAGGTGATGGTCGCCAATCTTGACCAGGTGATCCCGGTGATGGCGGCGGCTCAGCCCGCGCCCAAATGGAACCTGCTGGACCGCTACCTGGTGTCTGCGGCATCGCTGGACCTGCAGGCAGTGGTCTGCATCACCAAGCTGGACCTGGCGGAGAACAGCCCCGACCTGCTGGAGGCGGTGGAGGAATACCGCCGCATCGGCTACCCGGTGGTGCTCACCAGCGCTGCAACCGGTGCCGGGCTGGACGAATTGCGGATGCACCTGGCGGGCAGGCTTTCGGTTTTCATGGGCAAATCGGGCGTGGGCAAAACCAGCCTGCTGAATGCCATCCAGCCCGGGCTGGGCTTGCGCGTCAACGCCGTCAGCGGTGTGACGGGCAAGGGGCGGCACACCACCACCCGCCTGGAGATGTTCCCGCTGGAAACCGGCGGCTACGTGGTGGATACGCCGGGGATGCGCGAGTTTGGCTTGTGGGACGTGGGCGGGATGGACCTGGCGCTCTTCTTCCCGGAGATGCGCCCGCTGGTGGGCACCTGCCGCTTTGGCGTGGACTGCACCCACTCGCACGAACCGGGCTGCGCCATCCTGCGGGCGGTGCAAACCGGCACCATCTCCGACCGGCGCTACCAGTCCATGCGGCGGCTGACGGAGGAAGCCGGGTGATGCCGGGGGCGGGGGGAGGAATCCACGCACCGCCGGGATTCCTCCCCTGCCAGCCTCTACAAGCGGTGGCAGCCATCCCCCGGGCGCGGTATAATCCTGTCTGTCATGGACTATACCCTTCACACCACCTTTCCGCAGGACCTGCAGGGGGAATGGAACGCCCTGCTGGAAGAAACGCCCACCCATGTGCCATTTTTACGGCACGAATACCTTGCCGCCTGGACGCAAACCCGCGGCGGCGGGGAATGGCGGGAGCTGGAAGTTGCAGTCGTCACCGCCCGGCAGGATGGCAGGCTGGCGGGCATTGCCCCGCTCTTCCTCGACCGTTCCACCACCCCGCCCCGCCTGATGCTGCTGGGCAGCATTGAAATCTCCGATTACCTCGACCTGCTTGCCAGCCCGGCGGACCTGCAGTCCTTCGTGGACGGCTTGCTGCCCTTCCTCGCCAGCGCCATCCCCGGCTGGGGGACGCTGGACCTGTACAACCTGCTGGAGGATTCCCCCACCCTTGCGGCGCTGGAAACCGCCGCCCGCAGGATGGGCTGGGGCTATGCCGCCGGGCAGATTTCCCATGCCCCCACCATCCACCTCCCCGGCGACTGGGAGACCTACCTTGCCGGGATTGACAAGAAGCAGCGCCACGAAATCCGCCGCAAGATGCGCCGCCTGGAGGAATCCGGCGTGCCCGCCCGCTGGTACATCGTCCAGGATGCCGCCGGGCTGGAGGGTGAAATTGACGCCTTCCTGGCGTTGATGGAGCAGGACCCCGCCAAGGCGGCGTTCCTCACCCCCGCCATGCGCCAGCAGATGCGCCTGGCGCTGCGCTGCGCCTTTGCGGAGGGCTGCCTGCAGCTTGCCTTCCTGGAGATTGACGGCGGAAAAGCCGCCGCCTACCTCAGCTTTGATTACCTCAATCGCCTGTGGATCTATAACTCCGGGCTGGACCGCTCCTTCATGGAATATTCGCCCGGCTGGGTGCTGCTGGGCTACCTGTTAAAATGGGCAAACGAAAACCAGCGCACCGAGTTCGACTTTATGCGCGGCAATGAGGAATACAAGTACCGCTTCGGCGCGGTGGACCGTTTTGTGCTGCGCGCCGTCGTCACGCGCTGACCTGCCAGGGGATTATTTACCCGCCTGCTCCAGCCGGGCGGCTTCGGTGCGGTCGCGCCCGGCGGATTCCTGCTCGCCCAGCGCTTCGTAGGCATCCGCCCGGAAGCGGAATGCCCGCGCCTGTGCCGGGTCCAGGCGGATGGCTTCGGAAAAATCCCGCACCGCCAGCAGGTGATCGCCGCGCAGGTGGTGCGCCATGCCGCGCGCCAGGTGGGCGGCGGTGGAGCGCGGGTTCAGGCGGATGAATTCGCTGAAATCCCAGATTGCCGCCTGCAGGTCATCCCACTGCGGGGTGACCTCGCGGCGGACGAGGTAGGCATTGCCGCGCAGGAAATGCGCCTCGGCGTTGGCAGGGTCCAGCTTGATCGCCTGGTTCAGGTCGGGAATGGCTTCCGCCGGGGCTTTGCGCTGCAGGTGCGCCTTGCCGCGCAGCAGGTATGCCCGCGCCTGTGCCGGGTCCAGCCGGATGACTTCGCCCAGGTCGCGGATGGCGGCTTCCAGTGCGCCCTTGTTGAGGAACGCCTCGCCGCGCAGCAGGTATGCCGCCGGGCTGGCGGGGTCCAGCCGGATCGCCTCACTGGCATCGAGGATGGCTTCGTTTGGGCTGCCGCGCCCCAGCAGGATCATCCCCCGTTCCACCAGGGTTGCTCCATGCCCCGGCTGCAGGCGGATGGCTCCGTTAAAATCCTGCAGGGCGGCATCCAGGTTGCCCGCGGAAAGATACACCCTGCCGCGCTCGCGGTACACCTGCGGGTTGCGCGGGTCCAGCCGGATTGCCACGCCCAGGTCTTCAATGGCAATTTCCAGTTCCCGCTTGCGGCTGCGGGCAACCCCGCGCTGGAAGAACGCCCCGGCATGTTCCCGGTTCAGCCGGATGATTTCGTTAAATTGCCGGATGGCGGCATCCAGGTCGCCGGATTCCAGCGCTTCCACGCCCCGTTCATAGAGATATTCGCATTCCTGGTCGCTCAATTGAACCTCCTCCGAAAGTCCTCCCTTTGTAACGTGCCACACCGGATCTCATTCCCATATTAGCGGTTTCCACCCGGCAAGTCAAGCCCTCAACCCGCCGGGCGGTGCGGATCGCTGGTTGTATCCCGGCGGGTTTTGTGCTAATGTATATACGTCTTCTCATTTTGTTTTCATCTGGCAGGAGGTCTTATGAACCGGCATCCCTGGCTTGGCTTGGTGATGGGAGTGATATTCCTGGCGGCGGCTGCCCTGCCCGTCCAGGCAAACGGCATCCCGGTCACCGTGGAACCCGGCGCGCTGGTGCTTGCAGGTGCACCAGCCGCGGCAGTCAGTGCAAAATTGCGCCTGTCTGCCGCCGCCGAGGTGGAAAACCTGCGCTTCAGCAGCAGCGGGTTGACCTGCACCAGCGGGGAGATTGCCGCCGTGGGCTTTGACCCGGTGTATATTGACAAAATGACAGCCAACAGCAGCCAGCAGGCAACCATCAGCCTGGCGCTGCCGGAGGAGGTTGGTACGTGCAGCGGCAGCCTGGTGCTGGCATGGGGCGCAGACCCCGCCAACCGGCTGGAAGTCCCCGTGACACTGACGGTGAAAACCGAGCCGGTGCTGGCGCTCCAGTTCCCCGATACGCTGACCGTCAGCGGCTGGCAGCGGGGGCAGCCGTATGTGCGCAGTTTTGTGCTGAAGGAAACCGCCGGTGGCTCGCCTCTCACCGGGCTGACCGCCGAGGCGGGTCCCTTCCTGAACGCTGAAAAACGCACCCCTGCAGCCGTGTCCATCACACCCAGCCTGGGGACGGAAATCCCCGGCGGCGGAACGCTGACCGGCAGCCTTTCGATGGACCTGGGCAGCCTGCCGGCAGGTGCCTACACCGGGCAAATCCTGTTCAAGGTGGACAACCAGGTCAAGGCGGCGCTGCCCGTCACGCTGAACGTGCGGGACGGCGGGTGGATTGCCGCCCTGGTGCTTTTGGCAGGCGTGGCGCTGGGGTTGTGGATCTCGTTTTTCCGCACCACCTGGCGGCCGCGCCGCGAGGTGATGGTGCGGATTGAAACCGTCCGGGCGGCACTTGAATCCAAGGAGGACCCCGACCTGAAAAAGTGGTTTGGCGGGTACATCAGCCCGTTGGTGGCGGAAGCCGCCGATGCCCTGGCAAAAAAGAAAACGGACGATGCCGCTGCCCGGATTGCGTCTGCCGAGGGGATCCTGTTGAAGTGGCGCAAACACCAGGGCACCCCGTGGATGGTGGAACTGGGAACCCTGCGCGATGATCTGCTCCCCCGGCTGCGCAAGGAAAAGACACCCTATCATGAGAAACTGCTCCACCGCGGCGAGGAACTGCTGGCAAAGGCTGCCGACTGCGACTCCCCCGCCGCCCTGCACAAGGCGGCAAATGCCATCCAGGAACGTCTTTCGGCATGGGAAAATTTTGACCGCCTGCTGGACATCGTGGACCAGCTCCGCAGCCAGATCCCGGATTCCGTTCCACCGGAACTGCGGGAATCCGTCCGCCTGTCGCAGGAAATGCTTGCCGCCCGCCTGAACGGCATGGACCCGGACGATGCGGCGGGCTGGGCGGAACTGGAGCGCGACCTGCGCGTCCTGATCCTGGAGATCAAGCGGCTCATCCCGGCAGCGGACAAACGCGAGCTGTGGGGGGCGGCGCCCGGCATTCCGCTGGATGTGATGTCGTCGCTCAACCTGCTGCCGCTGGTGCGCCCATCCACCCCGGCGGAACGGGAAACCGCCGCACCGGAGGAAAAAGCCCGCCGGGCGCAGCGCCAGCTGACCTTCTGGAACGTGGTCATCTACCTGGTGGGCGGTCTGCTGCTGGCGGCGGCTGGCTTCAGTTCGGTCTACCTGCCCGACCTGACTTTTGGGGCGCATCCCCTGGCGGATTATGGCAAGCTGCTGTTATGGGGCTTCACCGGGCAGGCTGGTTTTACCGTGGTTGCGGACTACGTCCGCGGTTTTGGTCTTCCACTCTGGAAGGCGTAAGGAGTCCTGGAGGGAACAATTCATGAAAGCTCTGGTTATCTACGATTCGGTTTTTGGCAACACCGAAACCATTGCCCGCGCCATCGGCACCGGACTGGGGGGCGCCAGTGTGGTGCAGGTGGGCAGCGTGGCGGTGGACGGGCTGCACGGGCAGGACCTGCTGATCGTTGGCTCGCCCACCCGCGGCTGGCGCGCCACCCCTGCCGTGGAGGCGTTCCTCGCCGCCATCCCCGCTGACGGGCTGGGCGGGGTGCGCGTGTCCGCCTTTGATACCCGCCTCTCGCTGGAGGATGTTTCGGCATTCACGCGTTTCATCGTCAAAATTGGCAGGTATGCCGCTCCGCCCATCGCCGCCGCGCTGATGAAAAAAGGCGGCGTGCTGTGCCAGCCTGCCGAAGGCTTCCTGGTCATCACCGACAAGGGACCCCTGAAGGAAGGAGAGGAAGCGCGCGCCGCATCATGGGCGGCGAACTGCCTTCATCACTAGCCCTGGCGTGTGGTATAGTTATCCTAACCACATCTCCGGAGCCTGCCCATGTATTTTGCGATCGAAGGAGTCATCGGGGTGGGAAAAACCACCCTTGCCCGCCTGCTGCAGCCTGCCTTCCAGGCTGCCCTGCTGCTGGAAGTCTTTGAGGAAAATCCCTTCCTGAGCAATTTTTACGGCGACCGGGCGCGCTACGCCTTCCAGACGCAAATGTTCTTCCTGCTCAGCCGCTATCACCAGCAGCGGCGCGGCGTGCCCGCCATGCTGGAACAGAGCGAGCATCTCATCAGCGATTACACCTTTGAGAAGGATGCCCTGTTTGCCGCCATCAACCTGGCGGGCGATGAACTGGACATGTATTACCGCATCCAGGAGGCACTGGCGGAGAAAATCCCCCAGCCCGACCTGATGGTGTACCTGCGCGCCAGCACCCCCACGCTGATGGAACGGATTGCCCGCCGCGACCGCACCTATGAGCGCACGATGGAATGGGATTACATTGACCAGCTCAACCAGGCGTATGACCGTTTTTTCCTCAACCAGCCCCATGCCATGCCTGTGCTGGTGATTGACGCCAACGTGCTGGATTACGTCCGCTACGTGGAAGACCTGCAGTGGGTGGAAAACCGCATCCGCCAGGCGCTGCAGCTTTCACCATTCCAGCCGGAACTGCCCATGCCCCGCAACCACGACCAGTGACCCGCTGCCCTGGTTGCCTTGCTTGATGGAGGAATTGCCATGCGAATCACCCGAGAAGCCCTGCTGAAATTAGCCCGAGACCGGGCGGAACTGCTTGCCCGCCAGGATCGCAGCCTCATCTGCATCTACCTGACCGGCTCGCTGCTGCACGAATCGCCCCTGCTGGGCGGCACCACCGATATTGACCTGATCTGCGTTCACAGCGATGAACCGCCCCAGCCGCGCGTGGTGACCCGCATCTCCAACGAGGTGCATATTGACGAAGCCCATTATTCGCAGTCGGTGTTTCACCAGCCGCGCCGCCTGCGCCTGGACCCCTGGGTGGGCACCTACCTCATCCACAACCCCCTGCCGCTGTACGATGTGCAGCACTGGTTTGAATTCACCCAGGCGACCGTCTCGGACAAGTTCTACACGCCCGAGATGGTGATCCAGCGGGTGCGCCCGCTGGCGGAAGCCGCCCGCAGTGCCTGGGTGGGGCTGGTGAACGATCCGCCCGCCAGCCGGACGGAGCAAACCTGGACCTTCCTGAAGGCGCTGGAGAATGCCGGCAACGCCCTGGCGGTGCTGCAGGGTCCCCCGCTGACCGAACGGCGCTTCTTCCTGGAACTGCCCGACCGGGCGCAGATGATGGACCGCCCCGGATTGGCTGCCGGGCTTGCCGACCTCTTCCTGGCGGACCTGCCCGCCGGTTCGTGGGAAAGCTGGCTGCCCGCCTGGGAGGCTGCCCTGGCATCCGCTGCCAGCCTGCCCGGCTGCCCTGCCCGGCTTTCCACCCCGCGCCGGGCATACTTCACCCGGGCGGTGGCTGCCATGCAGGCGGATGAACCTGCCGCCGCCCTGTGGATCCTGCTGCGCACCTGGACGCAGGCTGCCGCGCTGCTGCAGCCCGGTCAGCCCGGCATGCTGGAGCCATGGGAAAGCGCCCTGCAAACCCTGCACCTGGGTGCGAATGCGCTGGCAACCCGCCTGGATGCGCTGGACGCCTGGCTGGACAGCCTGGAAGAACTGCTGGACAACTGGGCGCAAAAATACGGGGTGTAGCCATGCTGACCGGTATGCCGCTTTCCATCCCCGGCGCGGAAGCCCCCGTGCCGCACGTGTTTTACCGCCAGCAGGCGGAAACCGCCACGCTGGGCGTACTGCTGCCCGGCTTGAACTATTCCACCCGCCTGCCGCTGCTTCACTACCCGCGCGGGCTGCTGCTGAACGAGGTCAAAGCCGATGTCCTGCAGGTGGATTATGAGTACCACCGCATCCCCGGCTTCCTGGACCTGCCCGCGCCGGTCCGCAATGCCCGCATGGAGGGGGACATCCTCGCCGTGCTGGAGGCAGCACTGCAACAGCGCCCCTACCGCCGGTTGATCCTGGTGGGCAAGTCGCTGGGCACGTTGGGAATCAGCCTGGTGCTGCCGCACCTCGCCAGCCGCTTCCCCGGCGCCATCCGCTGCGCCTGGCTGACCCCGCTGCTGACCGATGCCGCACTGGTGGATGCCGTCCGGCAGGTGCAGCCCGCCAGCCTGTTTGCCGCAGGCACCGCCGACCCCTACTACCGGGCGGATGTGCTGGAGGAACTGTGCGCCGTCACCGGCGGGCGCGCCGTGCTTGTGCCGGGCGCCGACCACGGGCTGGAAATCCCCGGGGATGTGGAGCGTTCGCTGGATGTGCTGCGCCAGGTCATCCTGGCAGTCAAGGCGTTTGTGGCGGGGGAATAAACCCGCCCTGTTACTCCCACTCCTCCGGGTTGTAGCGGCGGATGCGTTTCAGTTCGCCGCGCTGCCGCTTGGCACCCACCCGCGCTGCGCTGGCTGTCACCGAGGGGCGGGTTTTCCTGCGCGGCTTGGGCGCTTCCAGCGCCTTCCGCACCAGCGCCACCAGCCGCTGGACGGCATCAAAGCGGTTCTGCTCCTGGGTGCGGTAGCGCCGGGCTTCGATGATCAAAATCCCCTCCCCGGTGATGCGGCTGCCCGCCAGCCTGGCGAGGCGTTCCTTCACGTCCGGCGGCAGGGCGGTGGTGGCGCGCACGTCCCAGCGCAGCTGGACTGCCGTGGCAACCTTGTTCATACAGTGAACATAAAGCCGTACACTTTTCCATCCCGATTATATATGTTCGCATCCCAAATTGGTGGAGCGTTGTGGAGCACCTGTCTTGGACGATGTTGGGAAGGCCGGCTTCCGTTGGTTGTAAGTTTCGGGGGGTCAAGTAGAAAGGTCTGATAATCTCTCTAAGCTCTTTTGAACTGGAAAAGGAAGGGTTCAGCTCCTGGTAACCCAATAATAGCTTGCCCAATAGACAGGCGAGAGATATCCCAGTCTTCTACCACGTTTGCTTCGTGCACTTCTTCTATCATTCCTCGGGTCTGCACTGAGGACATATAGGAATCTCGTTTGCGGTTTTTGCCGAACATCTCCTGGATAAAGGTGCGGGTGGTTGAATCACCAACGCGGAAAGCTACGGTGGTCAGAAAACCTGATAAGATACTACGAGCCAATGGTTGCCCATAGGAATGGAAAAGCTGCTCTACATTCTGCACCCCAATGATAAATTTGGCCCCTAAACCGCGTCCGAAGTTCACCCCATCATCCACGTGTTGAAGGTTTGGGATCAGGCGGAACTCATCGATGATGAACCAAACATTACCTTCGCTTTTCTTCCGGCATAGAGCCTCTTTGATTGCTAAATCCATCAACAGACAATATATAGGGGTGAGCATGCTGCCAATGCCGAGGTCATATTCGATAAAAACCGCCCGCGCGCCTTTAGTGCGAACGGCTTGGCGGATGGAAAGACTGCCGGCTTTGCGAAAATTTCCCACAAAGATCTCACGGACCAGTTGCTGCAGTTCAGAAATGACGCCTTGCGTTTGGGGGGATTTATCTTCGGCAATATAGCTAACCATCGCCTTCAAGTCATCATACTTCTGCAGCATTCCTCGGATTTCCGCCGACGGAGATCGATCCAAAAAATCACGAAGGATCTGATTATTCCTTTCCTCACAGCCCACAGAGCGGCAGTAGTGCATGAGGATCCCGGTAAATAAGTCGCGTGCGGCGTTAGGAAAGAAAGGCTGGCTGGAGCGCTGCGATTTTTCGTAAAACAGCGAACGAGCCATTTCGATAATGTTCTCTTCCATAGAGGAATCTTGCTCGATCTCATTAAATATGTTCCAGTAGTCTGGTCCAGCAGGCCCAGTGGCTTTTTCATCGTTGCTGATGACGATATCTCCTCGCCGGTAGAAAGAGTTGTAGAAGTCACCCTTCGTATCAAAGATCAACATGACATCGTTAGGGGACATTTTTTCTCGCAGCTGGGAAATAATCTGAAAGATTGAATTCGTCTTACCCATTCCAATGCCGCCTAGAAACAGGATATGTTTACTAAGCGTGTCATCGCTTAAGGGAATACGAATCTCCCGGCCTGACAAGTCTATCCCGATAAGGCTGCACTTTGCTTCAGAAATGTTGAAGGACGGTGGGGTGGAGTGTAGTTCAATCCCATCGAACACGCTGGTTTTTTTTACGGGGGCACTGCTGCTAGTAACCATATCCATACCCATAGCTTTCTTCTTCACTCTCATCTACATTAGCAGCTGGGCCTTCGGATTCAGACGGCTGACTGGCTGGCGGCTCCATCGATTGACCTGTTAACTCGGAGGTTTCGGTTGAAGTTGTTTCCGCCACCTGTCCGGCTTCTTTGGCCGCACCATATTCCGGCGCGATTGTCTCAGCTGTAGTTTCAGCGGTGCTCAAGCCGCCTTCCAAGATTTGTTGCCCATTTTCTTGCGAAGTGACTGGTTCCTGCACAGGGTTTTCCACCCCCCTAACCTGCTGCATATCCTGTTGAGCCTGGTGCTTTGCCTGCACGGCCTGCCAGGCCTTCGCCTGATAATCCCGACCAAGCTGGTTGATTGCTTTTCGCTCGCATTCGTCTTTGGTGGCATCCGCCTTCGCGCGATATTGAGAATAGCCCGCCTGATCCTGGAACTGGCCCGCGTATAATTCTTCTGTCCGGTCCTGCCCGGCCTGGCGCGCATCCACTTCCATGGGCTGGCCATAATAATGCCCGTACTGGTACTCCTCCAGCTCGATATCCTCACTGCCGATGTAGGCTTCATCATTCGTGCGCCACTGGTCGGCCTGTTCGCGGCTGACCTCGGGGTGCTCTTCCGAGTTGATGGCAACCTCATGCTGGTAGGCATGGCGCGCCTCATGAAAATAGGTCTCCGCTGCCTGGTAAGGTTCATCGTTATAGATCAGTTGAGGATCAACAAAAATTCCCCCGTTCTTTCCCTCTTTCGGATCGAAATACCCCTGGAGCCCAGGTTCCCTTTTATCTGGTGGAATCACAGCCACAGGTAAAGCCGGCCTGTTTTCTTGAGAAGCTAGCTGCCTCTCCATTTCATTAAGCGCGTCCAGCCTCATATAGACGGGAGTCCTGGCCCATACATCCGCCCGCATTCCATATACATTTAGTGGTGCCATGATCCACCCCCTTTCTATAAGAATATAGCCGGTGTCCGCAAGTCCTCCAGCAGTCGCTTGCGTTCATCAGTCGGGGTAGATTCATCCAACAGAAGGTTCAGTTTTTTAATTGCTACCAGAAAGTGATAATGCTGATCCTGCATGACCTGTTGGATTTCCAATCCCTCCACTTTCACTGAGGAAATGGTGCGGTCTTCCAGCCACTGCTTCACAGCATCGGCTAACGGCTCATGGATGGGAGGGTAATCCGCGAGCAGGCGATCCACCTTCTGTGGAGAGTAGCCCTGCTCCTCTACCATGATCTTTCGTGCAGCGGGTTTGTCGATCTGGTACATAGAGACCTCCTGATACAGCCCTGCTAATCACCAGCCGCCGTTGTCCGGAATGCTGATGGCGAGGCAGGGCTGCATTGCGGTTACTTGATTATTCGCGGGCTTGCTCCCATTTCTGGATTCCAAGATCTCCCATCAGACGAATGTCTGTCAGCATGGCACCCAGTTCATGAATGACGGTATCGGCATCAGATCCAGGTCCGGCTTGCAAAGTCTGCACTGCGGCGCGGTCACCGCCAAGTAGTTTTGCAAAAGGATTGCCTTGAATAAAGATGCCCGACCCTTTCGCTGATTTCGACATAATCTGAAGTGAGAATACACGATACCGCCCAAAGCCCAGCCGGTACAGTAGAACAGCAAAACCCAGAACCAGTAGCCATTTTAATAACGGATATTCATCCGAAAACCGGCTTTGTAAAACAATATTGAAGAAGATCAGATCCACCCCAATAATGAACAACACGAGAAAAATTGGCCGGAAAAATGCCGATCCTCGGTTCTTCAATGGAGTGGAGTCAGTCAATTTGTGGAGATTTTTAAGCACCTGTTCTTGAATTTCGGGGCTTAAAATGCGTTTTTCAAAAAGGAACAGGATGGCGAATGGCAGTATAAGGATTAAGCCAACTGCCCAATGGGTCAAAAAATTGGGCAAGATTGAGAATACGAGTAGGTTGGCGAAATACAAAACAGCCGTTATCACTAACAGGATAAGCCAGTTGAACGAGGCACTCATTGTTGTGCTGAACCCAGCCACATCATCCAGCGCCATTTCAGAAAGCACCCGGCTTTCCCCGCCCAACGATTTGGCCTGGCTATGATAGACAACCCGTTGCGTGGTGATGCTCAGATATCCAATCGCATCAGGTGCCAACAACCGGGGGAGACGGGTTAATTCAAAGGTGCGGATAATACGCTCCCCTTCACATAATACGAATTGCGTTTCCTGGTTTGCCATTAGTTCCTCCGGTTAAGCAGTTGGCAAATTTGGGAGCCTTCCTGACTGCCATTTTTCAATCCCGAAGTCACCCATTTTTTGGATATCAAGGATAACTGCCCCTAGTTCTTTCAGCATTGGTTCGGCGTCTTGCGCCGGCTCGGCATTCAGCGCTTTTCCAGCTGCGATATCAAAAATCCCCAATCCGCTAGCGCCAGAAATGCTAATAGGTGTACTCGATCCACCCTTGGAATGAACTGCGAGGGTAATCGTTGGCCGTCGGGCATACCAGAAGTAGCAGAATAGGGCGTAGATACCAACTGCGAACGACAGAAGAAAGGCGATATAAGAGGTGCCTGATTGATCGGACTGAGTAAAAAAGCTCAAGGTGTCTGAGTTAAAGGACTGAGTAAAAAGGCTCAATGTGTCAAGCAGATACGATCCTACACCACTCAGTGCGAAGGCAAAGGCAGACATCGAGGCAAGCACTGGTCTCCATAGGGCTTTTCGGGGCAGGAAAAAGGAGACAATGACAGCCAGGACCGCGGCGATCCAGGGGACAACCATATCAGTATCTTTGAGTAGTGCCGTTAACAATGTAACCACCGCATTGAGCAATGCGCCGCCAACAACAGAAACAACGAAGGCTGCTAGCAGATGACCAATACTGAAATAGGTCCCCTTATAACTGCTGATCCCTGATACATCCTCGATCGGTACTTCGCTTTGAATAACGCTTGACCCCGCATTCGATGTGCCAGCGGCCTGGAAGATGACACGTTTGTTAGTCACTGCCAGGTATCCGGTTGCTTCTAAACCAAGCAGCCTGGACTTGTAATAGGTACAAACATATGTACGAACCGAACTTTCTGCTTCGGCTGGGGAAATATTCTCCCGGAGCAAGTCAATCATTTCGTTCCTCATTTCAATGCCTCCTCATAGAAAAATATTTGGCTGTTGAATCCTGGAAAAGAGAAATTCAGGCTCTTTGAGACTCCCGCTATTATTATGGCCTATTCTTTCGGAGAATATTTATCAGTATATAAACAAACCAAGTAATAGTCAAGTGGGATATGGCAATAGATTAAAGTCGGCTTTATAAGAAGCTCGACTCATTTTCCGGTAGCACTGCAGGAAAGCATGGTCAATGTCACTATCTTAGGATGAGTTGCAGGGTCTTTTTAGAAGGGCGCCACGCTGGGCGTGCTGCTGCCCGGCTTGAACTACTCCACCCGCCTGCCGCTGCTCCACTACCCGCGCGGGCTGCTGCTGAACGAGGTCAAAGCCGATGTCCTGCAGGTGGATTATGAGTACCACCGCATCCCCGGCTTCCTGGACCTGCCCGCGCCGGTCCGCAATGCCCGCATGGAGGGGGACATCCTCGCCGTGCTGGAGGCAGCACTGCAACAGCGCCCCTACCGCCGGTTGATCCTGGTGGGCAAGTCGCTGGGCACGTTGGGAATCAGCCTGGTGCTGCCGCACCTCGCCAGCCGCTTCCCCGGCGCCATCCGCTGCGCCTGGCTGACCCCGCTGCTGACCGATGCCGCACTGGTGGATGCCGTCCGGCAGGTGCAGCCCGCCAGCCTGTTTGCCGCAGGCACCGCCGACCCCTACTACCGGGCGGATGTGCTGGAGGAACTGTGCGCCGTCACCGGCGGGCGCGCCGTGCTTGTGCCGGGCGCCGACCACGGGCTGGAAATCCCCGGGGATGTGGAGCGTTCGCTGGATGTGCTGCGCCAGGTCATCCTGGCAGTCAAGGCGTTTGTGGCGGGGGAATAAACCCGCCCTGTTACTCCCACTCCTCCGGGTTGTAGCGGCGGATGCGTTTCAGTTCGCCGCGCTGCCGCTTGGCACCCACCCGCGCTGCGCTGGCTGTCACCGAGGGGCGGGTTTTCCTGCGCGGCTTGGGCGCTTCCAGCGCCTTCCGCACCAGCGCCACCAGCCGCTGGACGGCATCAAAGCGGTTCTGCTCCTGGGTGCGGTAGCGCCGGGCTTCGATGATCAAAATCCCCTCCCCGGTGATGCGGCTGCCCGCCAGCCTGGCGAGGCGTTCCTTCACGTCCGGCGGCAGGGCGGTGGTGGCGCGCACGTCCCAGCGCAGCTGGACCGCCGTGGCAACCTTGTTCACATTCTGCCCGCCGGGTCCCGTGGAGCGGATGAAGTCGAATTGAATCTCACTTTCCTCAATGCTTACAGAAGGCGTCACCTCGATCATGCTTTAAGTATAACCGTTCATGCCGGAAGAATCGCCCGGGGGAACCCCTTTGGAAGCGGTGAATCCGGCGCGTTCACCATCCCCTGTTCCGCAGGAATGCCCCTTGCAATTTACGCTTATATATAGGATAATAGACACAAGGTGTCTATGATCCTATATGAAATCCAATAACCTTGCTGCACTGGAATTGCTGCCCTACTTCACCATCGAAGCGGTGAAACAACTTCTTGGTGATGAATCTGCTGCCGCCGGTACGATTCAAACTGCGTTGTACCGCTGGATGAAAGCCGGGCAAATCATCCAGCTGAAAAAAGGCGTCTACATGACGCACCGCTTTTACGAGCTGCACCGCGCGGACGCCGATTTTGCGCCCATGGTCAGCGCGATTCTGCTCCCCCAGTCCTACCTGTCGCTGGAATTCATTTTGCAGCGCAATGCCATCCTCACCGATATCACCTATCCGGTCACGGCGGTCACGCTCAAGCAGACCCGTGTGTTCGAAAACAAACTGGGCACATTTACTTACCGCAGCATCAAGCCCGGTCTCTACCACGGGTTCACATTCACCGAATACCTGGGGATTCCAATTGCCCGGGCAACCGCGGCAAAGGCATTGTTTGATTTTCTCTATTTCCGTCCCTGGAAGGGCGGCGGACGGTTGGCTGGCGATCACCTGGCGGAAGACCTGCGCCTGAACCTGGAAGACTTCCCGGAACCTGACCGGCTGGAATTTGCCGCCTTCGTTGAGGTCAGCAAAAGCAGGAAGATGGAGCGGATTTTGAAACACCTGGAGAAAACCACATGGCGACACTGATCCAGTTGATGCAAAACGTCCTGGCTCAAAAGGACCCCTTGCTGCCCAATGAGACCCGGCGGGTGATCCTCAAAGAGTTTCTGCAGGGGTATGCGCTCGACTTCCTCTATAATCACCCGCTGTACCGCAGGCTCCATTTTTATGGCGGCACCTGTCTGCATGTCATCTACGGTCTCAACCGGCTGTCCGAGGACATTGACCTGGATAACAGCAACGGGATTGATTTGAGTGCGCTTGAAAACGACCTGCTGGCATTTTTCCGTTCCGGCATCGGGTATGCGGATGTAACCGCCAAAACCCAGGTCGGTGAGTGGGGCGTCCGGCGCACCACCTTGAAGTTTCCCATTCTTTATGCCCTGGGGTTGACCATCCACGCCAACGAACCACTGCACCTGAAAGTGGAGGTCAGCCAGCACAGGCAAACCGCCATCATCCGCCGGACGCCGGTATTGCTCTTTGGCAGGAGTTTTGTGGCTGCCCATTTTTCGCTGGAAACGATGATGGCAGGCAAGATGCTGGCTTGCCTGGAGCGCAGCTTCCAGAAGGGCGAAGGGGCTGCCATCAAGGGACGTGATTATTATGATCTGCTGTGGTTCATGCAGCAGAAAATTCAGCCCCTGGAAGAGAAGCTGGCAAAAGACGGCAGCCAGCCATATACCGTTCGATCGGCGATGAAATTACTGGGTGAAAAGGTTGCTGAAATGAGAATCCCGGACCTGGCGGAGGACTTGCTGCCCTTGTTTGAGCAGAGGTCCTTCATTGAAGCCTGGCTGGAAGGGTTCCAGGAGAATTTCAGGGAGTATCTGAAATATTATGATTCCTAGGGCGTGATGACAAACAGGGCGCAGGTGAGGCTGCCCTCAGCTCATCACTTCCTCAATCAACTGGACAGCGCGGCGGACGCCTGCTTCCAGCCGCACCTGCTCGCCCAGCAGCGCTGCCCGCTGGTGCATCTCCCCGCTGCGCAGGGCGGTGATGATTGCCTCCGCCAATGCATCGGGGGTGCGGCGGTTTACCGGGATGGGATCCGGAGCCACGCCCACATCCGCCAGCCGCTGCGCCCAGACGGGGGAATCCGTCCGGTGGGGCATCACCACTGCCGGGATGCCGGCGCGCAAGCCCGCCGCGGTACTGCCAAACCCGCCGTTGTGCAGCACCATCCGCACCCGCGGCAGCAGCCAGTTGTTGGGCACACCCGTCACCGCCAGCATGGTTTCCGGCAGGTCCAGCTGGTCAAAAATATCCTCCCAGCCCTGCACCACCGCAAAAACCCCCGCCTGCCGGGCGGCTTCAATCACCAGCCGGGCGGTTTTCAGCCCCTGCGGACTGTTTTTGAAGAGCGGACCCAGGCTGATGGCAATCACCGGGTCATTGGCAAGCAAAAAGACCTGCAATTCCGAGGGGGGCGACCACTCAAACGGCTCGGCAAGCTGCCAGTAGCCCACCACGCGGTGCTGCGACTCCCAGTTGGGGTTGGGCGGCACCAGGATGGAGCTGATCGGCACCAGGTTCAGCCGGGCGGAGAGCAGGCTGTCCACCCCGCCCTTCAGCGGCGGCAGATTCAGCTTGCGGCGCAGCCGGTTGTGCGGTTCCGCCACCAGGCGGTTGATTGCCGCGGCGCCCAGCCGGTCGGCAAACCGTTCCAGGTCGCCGTGTTCCGGGTTGAACGCCGGGATCAGCTGCTCCTGCATGGTGACCGTCACAAACGGCTTGTTGAGGATGTCCACTTCGGCGCGCCCGGCAAAGGTATGCGGCACAATCACCAGGTCCGCCTGCCGGCACAGTTCCAGCACATCGGGCGAAGCCTGCTCCATGGCGGTGATCAGCCGCCGCGTGGCGGCAAGGTGGGCTGCCAGCCAGCTGCCGGAGGTCTCCCGGATGCGGGTGAGATCCCTGCCGACATCCACGTTGGGACCAATGGGGTGGAAGGGAAGATCGTAGGATTGCACCATCTCCGCCATCAGCGGATGGCTGCCCACCACAACCCTGTGCCCGGCGCGCTGCAGCCCCACTGCCAGCGCCAGGTAGGAAAACAGGTCTGATTTGGTGCCAACTGCCGGAATTGCGATCCTCAAAGCCCCTCCCATTTTGCCTGGCGGATGCTCTGATTATACAACAACCTGGCAGCGGATGGATTAAAACGCATCCGCCAGGAAGCTGTCCACCTGTTGCACAAAGCGGTTGGTATGCTCAATCTGCGTCCAGTGACCGCACCTGCCAAAGATGTGAAGCTGGCAGTTGGGAACCAGGCTGAAGATTTTCAGCGAGGTCTCCACCGGGATGACCTGGTCCTCCCGCCCGTGGATGATGAGCGTGGGCTGGGTGATGCTGCTGATGCGGTCCTGGTAGCGCGCCATCTCGTCCACCCAGCGCTGGCGGGGCGCCGGGAACATGGAACTGAAGCTCTCCTGGAAGCCGGGGCGGATGCTTGCCTGGTAGCGCAGCTGCGCCAGGTCGTCGTTGACGATGGTGCGGTCGAAGGCAAAGGTATCCAGCAGGGCGCGCATGTTTTCAAGCGTGGGGGTGTAGCCCCAGGCAAGGTCCAGACCGCGCGTGATGGGGAAGCGGACGCCCATGGCGCCCATCAGCACCAGCCTGCGAATCCGCTGCGGGTGGCAGATGGTGAGCGCCAGCGCCAGGGCGCCGCCGAACGAATTGCCCACCAGGTCCACCTGCTCCAGCTGCATGGCATCCAGGAAATCCACCGCCTGCTGCATCCAGGTGTCCATGTTGTAGACCATCCCGGCAGGGCGGTCGGTGAAGCCAAAGCCCGCCATGTCGATGGCAAGGGTGCGGCGGCTCTGCGATAGCCGGGGCAGCACCCTGCCCCAGTTTGCCCACGAGGAAACCCCCGGACCCGAGCCGTGAATCAGCAGGACCGGGTTGCCGGAACCCCAGTCGTGGTAATTGGTGTGGAAGGCACCGGTTTGAACGCGCAGGGCAATTTCCGGGCTGGGATTGGTCATATTCGCCTCCGTTGGGGTGAAAATGGATGG
>Ga0208459_1001510_pt1 | contig 21737 bp, 22 predicted proteins | sample AD_UKC087_MetaG_FD_184433 | JGI IMG/M metagenome (GOLD analysis project Ga0208459, IMG submission 184433) | Active sludge microbial communities of municipal wastewater-treating anaerobic digesters from USA - AD_UKC087_MetaG (SPAdes) (version 2) | ecosystem: Engineered > Bioreactor > Anaerobic >... | reverse complement strand
GCGCTCTTGGTGCGGATTATTTTGTTTCATCATGCAATGCCATGACTAAAACAGGAGAGTTGACTTTTATAGATATGTGGGGAAACCGCTGCGGCGGAATGACTTACGGACCTAAGACAAGGATCGTTGTTGCTTCGTGGAATAAAATAACCGAAGATCTCATTTCAGCTCTTGACAGACAGAAGAATACGGCTTCTGTTTTGAACAACATCCGTTTCGATACAAAAAATCCATGCACGGTGACAGGCGAATGTTCGGACTGTTCATCGGATAATCGGATATGCGGAGTAACGACAGTTCTTCACAGATCTTTTCCAAAGGAGTCTGTGCATGTTGTTATTGTCAAAGAAGAACTTGGTTTTTAATAGTTTGTTTGAATCTGATAATTGCTTCCGGAGATTAAATGATTAAAGTTGAAAATCTATCAAAAAAATATAAGGAAAGCAGTAAGCTTGCTCTTGATGATGTAAGTTTTGAACTTCAGAAAGGTGAATTTGCGGCTCTTCTCGGCCCGAATGGCGCCGGAAAAACTACTCTGATAAATGTTATTTCGGGAGTAGTTGTACGAGATTCGGGTAATGTCAGCATTGCCGGATATGATATTGATAAGAATAGAGTTGAAATGAAAACTTCAATAGGCATTGTTCCTCAGGAAATCGCAGTTGATAATTTTTTTACAGTCAGGGAAATTCTTAATTTGCAGTCGGGTTACTACGGTATGCGCCGCAATAGTGAATATATAGCCTATATCGCCGAACGTCTTTCTCTTACCGATAAAATGAATTCAGTCGTCCGCAGTCTTTCCGGCGGGATGAAGCGCAGACTGCTGATAGCCAAGGCTCTTCTTCACAAACCGAAAATTTTGATTCTTGATGAACCTACTGCCGGAGTCGATATAAATCTGCGGCATGATCTATACCGATTTGTCAGAGAAATGAACGGAGAAGGAATGACTATCCTTCTGACGACGCACTATCTCGAAGAAGCGGAAGAACTTTGTTCGCGTATTCTTTTGATAGATGAAGGCCGTTTGATTGCGGATAAACCGAAAAAGGAATTTCTCAAAATGGCAGGGGATTTTTTAATAGTTAAGCTTTCGGTTGATTATGATATGTCAAAAATCATTGATTCTTCAATGATTAAAGAGAACAAGGGTACTAATAAAATATTAGAAGTTCCGAAAAGCAGAATTCCGGAATTGATTTCATCCCTTGGTCAGATAAAAGATAAAATTGATGATCTGAATATTTCATCTCCGGGTGTTGAAGAACTTTTTGTCCGTCTGACAGAAAAAGGGGGAAGAAATTGAATTCAAAAGAAATTATCGCAAGATACTATATTAGTTTTCAAACTCTTGTAATAAGAGAAATAAAACGTTTTATGCTGATTGGAGTTCAGACTCTGGTTGCTCCGTTTATTTCAAATATTCTTTTTCTGGGTATTTTTGCCGGATTTTTTGCAGGGCATGGAGACAAAACCGTTAAGGGATTTGATTATATCAGTTTCATAACTCCGGGATTGATATTTTCCGCCGTGGTGAGTTCAGCATATCAGAATCCTGTGTTTTCAATTATAATGATGAAATATCAGGACACAATTAAAGAATTCAATTATTTTCCGATGAAACCCCTTGGCAGGCTCGGAGGTTTTGTTATCGCCGGAGCGCTGAGAGGATTTCTTGTCGGCATAATGACATATCTTGCGGCCGGACTTTTTTCTGGATACTCAATTGCACATCCTGTGTTTTTCTGGCTGGCGGTAGCTGCGGTTTCTCTGATTCTTTCGCTTGCCGGGTATCTCACCGGAATTTATATGTATTCGGTTGAGAAATCGAATTTTATTGTAATATTGATTCTTTCGCCGCTTGTCTATCTCGGCGGAGTCTTTTTTAATATTGAGACCTTGCCTGGTCTTTTCCGCCAGATTGGTTCTTATAATCCTTTTGCTGTAATGATTTCTTATTCAAGATATGTTTATATTGGAAGCGGTTCTCTTCCCGGGTTGTTTCCTTCTGTGATGACATTGCTTTTGATTTTAATTCTGTTCGCTGTATCGTACAGGGCGACTGTCAAAGGTATCGGAATTAAAATAAAATAAAGGCTTCGTTTGATGCCGAAGCCCTTATTTGCAGATTAACAAACTATTTATATTTTACGGCTGTTCCCTTAACGTAATAGGCTTTTACTTTACCAAGCAGCATGTATACTGTTTCTTCGTAATAGCTCACACCGATTAAATTGTCGGCGGCTTCGCGTGATATGGCGTATTCTTCGGCTTTAGTTATATCCGCTTCATCGCCTGACAGATTGGCAAAAAATAAAAGTTTAAAAGATGAACTTAGTCCCTCGCTTTCCGCAATTACTTCGTAGTTTTGCGACGTCATCGGTTTAGCCGATTCTTTATAATCTATTAGTTTTACGTTTTTTGTGCATGCCGAAATCAGGCAAACCATGATAATGAGATATAATTTTTTCATTACTTTTTCCCCTTGGTCTTGTCATTTGTTCCGGGTTGTGAAAACTTAACGGCTTCACCTTTCACATTGATGCTGTCTACGGAAAAGAGAATAAAAGAGTATCTTGTTTCTTTTACCTCTGCATTGATAACTGCATCGGCTTTTTTGTTTTCTTTGGCTTTTTTCATTGCAGAATCAAAATCGGGCATTCCGATCATGTACCAGAGAAATCTGATAGTTAAATCGCTTCCTTCTGTCTGTCCAAGATTTTCAGAAATGGTTTTTCCGGCAAGCGGCTCAGACGCAATTCCTGTTTTATGAAAAGATGTGCAGGCATTTAATAAAATAATGACTGCGGCAGTTGCTATAATGTTTTTCATCATTGTCTCCATTAGAATTTAATTTCTACTCCGAAATTCGGAATAATCGGAAGACCATCTTTGACTATTTTTGGATTATCACTGCTGTAGCCATAGCGGTAATCCCACTTCAGATTATCTTCTTTAGTATTGGTGGCATTAATAAGTTCAGCATACCATGTGAAATATCCCCATTCATAATTTTGTTTGTATGAATACCTGATATCTAATCTATGGCTTGAACTTAGACGCTTTGAGTTTCTTTCTCCTGAAACAGGAACCCATCGTTCGTGATTAGGATCATCCGGATCAACATAACTTGTATCCTGAACTCCTGCAACAATCGGCGTAGAAGGTGATGCCGTGTTATACTGAAAGCGTGCCGATATTGTGTGGCGGTTATGCTTATATGCAGCGACCAGTTTTAAAACGTGTTTCATGTCATAGGCGGAATCAAACCATTCATCATAATTCTCGGGGTCGCTTGTCATCGATTTTATTTTATATTGAGATTTGTCAAGGGTATAGCTGATCCAACCGTAAAATCCGTTTTCTGTTTCTTTGATGTCTTTCTTAAGCATAAGTTCTACGCCGCGCGTTCTCAGCTCTCCGACGTTATCATAATACCTTATTGTTCCGTTATCATCCCATTTATGAAGAGAAATATCATCTTTGAATACATTATAAAATCCTTCCGCCTTGATGCTGTAATCTCCGAACTTCTGTTCAATGCCCGCTGATGAATGATATGCTCTCATTGGATCAATGTATTCTGCCTTAGCTATGTGCGGCATTACATGAAAAAGTGCTGATGAGGTCTGAACGAAATATGAGTATCTTCCGCCGGCGAACGAAATGCTCGTGTTTGTAGGCAGGTTAAAGGCAATCATTCCTCTTGGGTCAACTACAGTTGAATTTGTTCTAAAGAGATGATCCGCACGTACACCGGGAATGAATTCAATCCATCCAACGTTGATTTTTGACTCGGCAAAACCGCCGACTGTCTGATTGTGAATTTTGTATCCGAGATTAACAAGTTCGAAATTACCTTCTTCTCCCGGGTTGAGTCCTGCGTTTTCATCCAGCATTTCTTTTTGATTGAAACTGGTTCCGCTTGTTCTAAAGTAGTAATGAGTAATTTCCGCTCCGGCATTGATTTTAAAATGATCCTTGATAATATCTGCGGAAATACTTTCTTTGAGGCCGGTGATAAGAGGTTTAGTCTTAGGATTTATTCCTTCCGCAAGCAATATGTCGTAAGATTTCGGAAGTTTCATTATAGTTTCGGATATCTGAAGAGAATTAAACAAAAGAAGTGTGTTCTTTACTGAGTCATTTGGTGTGTATGTATGAGTTAGTCCCTGACCGTGAGAATAGAGATTGTTGTAATAATTTGCGTCAGCCCAAAGCGGATCATCTCCTGCTTCCAAATAGTCATCTTTTAGTGTTGCATCAATTTTATCGTAGCTCCCGAAAGCAAGAAAAGTCAGAGAATTTTTATCATTTAGAAAATACTTAAATTTGATCTGATAATCACCGTAATAGGGAAGAGTGGCGTCGATTTCATTTCCAAAGAATTTATATACTTCCTGAAAAGTTTTTGCGAAAACAGAAAGATATCCGATTCGGCCGGAAACAATAAAATATCCTTTGTTTCTGGTTTTTTCTTTTCCGTCTTCATAATATTTTTCAAGAAAAGGTGTCTGTACAAGTGCTGCCGACGAAAGAAGAGAGATGTCGGCATATCCTCCTGTCCTTTTAACATCATCAACAGTGTTTATGTTTATTACTGCACCCTGAGCATATCCAAAATGCGCAGGAAAAGCGGATGAATACAAATCTATCTCTGACATCAAATTGTTGTTAATTACAGAATGAAGTCCTCCGAAATGGTAAGGGCTGTATATCGGAATTCCGTCAATAAAGTAACCGTTATAGTTAGGATCTGATCCTCTTATCACAAGCGGGCCGAAAAAACCGTCAGTACGCGTTACATTCGGAAGTGAAGTGAGCGCGCTGATCGAATCTCCGAATGAGGCAGGAACTTCTTTGAGTTCTTTGACTGTCATGGTATAGCGTGAGGTTTTTTGTATGTCGCGTTCGCCCTTGATCGTTATCGCACCGCCCTGAACTTTCAGCGGTTTGAGAACGATGTTTCTTTCTTCAGGTGCGCTGAGGACTATCTTTTCCTGATAAATCTGATTGCCATCTGATTTGACAATTAGAGTATATGTTCCGGCGGATGGAAAAGAAACACTGTATCTTCCGTATTCATCTGTATAAGTTTTTGTTTTGGTTTCAAGAACCATAACCGTTGCCATATCAACCGGCTTGCGGGTCATTGAATCGATTACCAATCCTTTCAGGGAAATTTTCGCCTGAGCAAAAATCATTGTACTGAAAAGAAAGATTCCAATGAGAGTTGTTATTTTTTTCATCATTTTACCTTTCATAAATCTTCAAGTTTGAACTTCAATGGAAGTTCCATCTTTATTGGAGAACGCTTTCCGTTGACTATCGGCGGAGAAAATTGCGCGCCGAGCAGAATCTTTTTCGCATCTGATGCAAAGTCTCTGTTGTATACATTTCCCATTTCGAGAGGAACGGACTTGGAAAGCCTGATTCCGATGATTCTGACGTTGATAACTTTTCCATTGATATCTATTAGAATCTCCGTTGTTACAGTAGCTTCTATTCCGCCTTCTCTAGCGCTTTTCGGATATATTTTCTTAAGTCTTCCGACTGGTTTAGGAGGCGCAACATTCGGATAAAATGAAATATCGACTGCATTGGCATCGTCATTTGTTCCCATTGCACGGTCAGTGCTTTCTGCTGTAACTTCTCCTTCTGTTGTGCTTATCTGCTTTTTTACAATCCTTTTGGGAGCACTCATTCGTTCAATGTCTATAAATTGAATCGTATCGTTTGAATTACTCAAATCCGCGCTTGAAAGATCGACGCTTGGAGTACGGAAAATAATATACAGCACAAGCGAAAGAGAAATCACAAATGAAAAAAGATACGGATGATTGTCATCAATATTAAGTAATATAAGATACAATTTACGTAATCCTCTGATCATTGTCCTCCTCCTGCCGAATTCGGTTCGGACATAAAAAGAACATTAAGAAAATCCTGTTCCTGAAGCGTATTCAGAACTTTTGAAACTGCTTCGTATGATAAATCTTTGTCGGCAGTAACAGATACGCTTCGGTCTTTTTCATTCTGTCTCATGGCAAGTTCATCATGAAGCTGTTCGAGAGAAACTTCCTTTGAATCGAAATAAATCTTTTCATCTCTTCCTATTGTTATGTAAATAGAATCCTGTTCGGCTCCTTTAGTCTGTGCTTTAGGCAGATTGACTTCAACACCTTTCGGAGGTTCTGTTGTCGTTGTAGACATGAAGAATACCAGAAGCAGCATTGCGATATCCGCCATGCTCGCACCGAATGATCCCTGTTTGATTTTCGATAGAGTAGATCTGTTTCTCATTTCTCCTCCGCGAAATCTTTTAGTGAAAGTTCCTTTACTCCGCTTTCCTTCGCTGCGCTGACTGCGTCAACCAGACGTTCGTATCTGACTTCCTTTTCCATGTTTATTACAACAATCGTTTTGGGATTGTTTTTCATTCTTGCTGTAAGAGAATCTTTCAGCTTTTCTCTGCTAATAAGATCACCGTCGTAATAAAATCCGTCATTAGCAGGAAAAACGTCTGCGATATTGCTTTCTTCGACCTTTACCGCTCCGGCTGTCTTTGAAGGAAGATTGAAGAATATTCCCTGACGGACAACAAATGAACCCGTAACAATAAAAAAGATTAAAAGAAGAAAAGCCATATCTCCGATTGAAGTAGCTTCAAACTGAAGATAATCTTTCGGTTTCGGGCTGTGAGCCTTCTGCCGTGACAGAAAGCATTTGATGTATCTATTTGCTTTCATTATTCCTCTTAGTCTGAAAGTTTTTCAGACATCCTCGGGAGTTTCGCGCTCAATTTTGCTATATACTCTTCTGAGAGTATGTAACGGTTCTGGATTATGTGAGTAAAAACATAGAAAGCAAAGAGAATCGGAGCAGCAACTACAAGTCCGCCGGCTGTAGTTATAAGTGCTATCTGTATTCCGACAGCTACGACTTTTGCGTTAACAGTAGTAGCTGCTGCAATTGCCTGAAACGCACCGATCATTCCGACAACAGTTCCCAGAAATCCCAATACCGGCGCAAGATTTCCGCATCCGGAAAGAAGTCCCATTCCTTTTTCAAGTGAGCTTGCGAAAACCTGAAACTCGCCGCGCAGTTCATCTTCAAGTTCTTCTCTGTATTTTGCAGTAGACTTGGATGCAATTGTTTCCAGTCTTTTTTTCAGGCCTTTTGCCGTCCAGGCATCTTTTCTGAAATAATAAATTACCCGTTCAATAATTATTGTAAGTCCGATTACCCCAAGAGCAATGATAAAAGGCATAAGCTTTCCGCCTGCCTTCACAGTTTCAAATAAGCTCATGCCCTCAAAAGCGTCGGAACCTTCCTGTGCGAAAAGGGATACTGACATTAAAGCAAAAAATGCCGATGCGATGAATTTTTTCATTTATTTATCCTCCAATTATGTGCGGTTTATGTTTATAACAAGTGAGCCCGCTTTACTTGTCACTTATATCATGCATATTTTTATTAATTAGTCGTCCGGACTTCTAAGACCGGACTATTTAATTTTTTTGTACATTCTGGAAGAAAATTTTTCCCTGAATTCGGATGGGGTGAATCCTTTAAATTTTTTGAATACATCATTGAAAACCGATTTTGAATTAAACCCGGATTGAAAACAAACAGAAAGAATGTTAGCAGACGGGTTTTCGCTTAACAATTTGGCTGCGTATTCGACTCTGAATTCGTTTATAAATGTGTAAAAATTTTTGCCGAAAGCGTCATTTAAAACCTGAGAAAGATGATGAGACGGAATTTCTGTGAATTCCGAGAATTGCTTGATTGTAATGTCGCTTTCGAGATACAGTTTATCTTCATTAAGAGCTTTGTTTATTCTTGAAATATACTCTCTTTTCTTTTTGTCATCAATGAAATTTTTTTTATACTTTTCATTTTTGACTGAATCTTCTTTGAATTCTGAATGAATTTTGCCATACACATCCGGCATCAAAAGAATAAAATATCCGATTGAAAAGAACATGATAACCACAAAGATAAAGAAAACATTAATGGCTATATTTGCGGCAGTTTCTTTGAAAGTGATCGAGCATAGTGTTGAAAAAAAAGTTGCAGCCCAGACAAATGATATTGCGTAAATCAAAATTGAAAGCCATCTGTAGCTGATTTTGTGTATGTCTGAAAAACTCTGAAGAATGCGGTTCTTGTATCTGTTCATTGCCCTGCGTGAGAAATAAATATAAACAAGAACTTGCAGATAAAATGAGATACTTGTAATTGCTGAAAAGATTATTTCACCTTTGGTATCTTCGGATTCTTTCAAGTTTTCTAATCCGGTAAGGGCAATGTGTATGAAAATTCCTATAAGAATGAGAGAAAATATTATAAAAGGAAAAAAATGAAAAATATCTTTCCTTTTTAATTTTTCTTTTTCAGCTGTAACGAATGAAACATAAAAATAAAAAACAGGACCATAGAGAAGAAATATAGCATTTTCAAGCAGAAAAAGGGGAATGTTGAAATATGTCAGATCAGCTTTTGATTTTACGTCTATAGCGAGAAATTCGGTAAACAGTTCAATCGTAAAAAGGAAAAGAAATAATGATAAAAATTTGCCGTGCTTTTCTTTTTTAAAAAAAAGAGCCAGGGAAAGAAAAAGACCCTGAACAGCACCTATTAAAAAGAGAAATTTCATTTCCTGTGTATGGCTCCTCTATGTAATAGATTTCAAAGTAATAACAACACAGCAGAATAAAAATGTCACAAAAATAATATAAATTCTATAAAACTGAGCAGAGAATAAACAATGTCCGGCATTTGATGGGTGTTATTTATTTATATCAAGCGCAATTTTTATATTAAAGAATTATGGGCTATTTTTTAAATTTAAATTTAATAATTTAATATTATTAACAGACCGGTCATCCGGTCAAAAACGTGTTCCCGCAAAAAATCCGGCTTTTCCTGAGTCTATCTGAATTTTACATTTTTTTATACCATATTCTGAAGAGTGCCAAAAAGCATAAAAGCCTGCAGTAAAAGAATTACTGTTATAGCCCAATGTATATTTCATGTTATAGTGAATAACCGGATAAACTTTTTTATGATCAGGACGGCTGCCTGACATGTCGTACTGTGAGAAAGACGGACCGCCGGCAAAAATTACTGATGCCGCGGCAAAAAAATCATAAAAAACTACTGCATAGGTATAGCCAATCCCTGCGTAAAAATTAACTGCATTTACAGTCTTAACATCTGCCGCAAAATCAAAGTCGTCTCTTGCTTTTTCGGGGATAAATCCGGAATCTGAAGAGATATTTGTAATATCGAATCCAAGATATAAAAGAAATGAGCCGCCGCATTTTTCTATGGGATTTTGATAGTCATATACATTCGCAAGGGAAAAGTTATCTGAAAACGAATAGTAGACGTTTGTTCCGATGTGACGTGTTTTAATATCTGATCGTATTGTTTCTGCATCGCCGGCGGAATAATCATAATCATCAGGATTCCACATGTAAAATCCCTTCATTTTTTGAAAATATACTTCGACGCCGATATGTTTCTTAAACATGTAAAGCTGATAATCTCTTGCTTTTGTTTTTCCGTATTTTTCAGTTTCATCATTATTCCCTCCGCTTTTGGAAATACTGAAACCGAAATTTTTATATGAGGCGGATATTCCGAATAGCCATTTCGCGTTTGAATCGTATGTCATATCCTTGCTTTCACTTTTTATGTCAACAATCATAAGCGGGACGTCAGCGTTGAACCTGATTGCGAAATCTTTGGGAGAATCATTCGCTTTTTCGACATCAGATGCAGAATCTTCTTCTGAAAAAATTGGTGAAAATGGGGCAAGTAAAAGTAAAATACTGAGTACTATTGTTCTCATTTTATTATTAACTCCGGGATTATACTCATTAGTAATTTTTCTGATATAAAAGCCAAAAGAAGTTGATACAAGTTAAAACACTAAAGATGAAAGAAATGTTACTTCTAAATATATATTGTAAATTATTTTATCTAACCATATTTTTAGACTTATGTCGTCCGGACTTATTGGTTCGGTCTCTTTTTGAATAATAAGTTAAATTGTTCGGGATTAACATATGTTCTATTTGCGGCTTAGACTATTAGTCGAAAATTCACTGAAGATTCGTGGTAAAATTTCTCTTTACAGTTTTTGGGCATGTTTGTTTTATCGAATCTGAATTTATTATGCATTAAAGGAATCTTATGTCTTCCGTTTTTTTTAAAACAATATTTCTTCTTGTTCTTTCAAACCTGTTCATGACTTTCGCGTGGTACAGCCATCTCAAAAATCTGAACGGGACAAAATGGTATATCGCGGCATTTGCAAGCTGGGGAATAGCCTTTTTTGAATACATGATACAGGTTCCGGCAAACCGGATTGGTTATACTGAGCTTTCGCTTGGTCAGCTGAAAATAATGCAGGAAGTAATAACTTTATCGGTTTTTATTCCATTTTCAGTTTTTTACATGAATCAGCCGTTTAAAACAAATTATATATATTCAGGGGTCTGCATGGTCGGTGCAGTCTATTTTATGTTCAAGTGAGGATTATTTATGGATATTTTCAGCACACTTTTTGAAACAATTGAAGACCGTAAGGGCAAAGATCCGAAAGAGTCTTATGTTTCTTCACTGATGGCAAAAGGAACAGAAAAAATCAACAGCAAAATCACGGAAGAAGCCGCCGAGACTTGTGAAGCGGCTCTTGAGAATGACAAAGAACACCTGATTTATGAAATCTGCGATCTTATTTTTCATACTTTTGTGCTTGCAGGTTATAAGAACATAACTTTAGATGATATAAGGAAAGAACTTGAAAGACGGCATGGAACGAGCGGTCTTACCGAAAAAGCGCAGAGAGGAAACAAATGATTAGCGACAGAAACCGTCTAAGATTTGCCCTTCCGGGCAAAGGAAGACTAAGAGAACCGACTATTGATCTGCTTCAGAAATCAGGATTCAGTTTCAGAGAGAAAGACAGACACCTTTATGCTACATGTACTAATGAGAACATCGTTTTCATATTCGTCCGGGCTGACGATATTCCTGTTCTTGTCGAGTCGGGGGTTGTAGACGCCGGTATTACCGGCAGCGATCTGGTTATTGAAAGAAAAGCTTCAGTCAATGAGGTCGTATCTCTCGGTTACGGAAGATGCAGGCTCTGTGTGGCTGTCCGCGATGAATGTCAGGAATCTTCTCTCAAATGGCTTGAAGGAAAAAGAGTTGCGACTTCTTTTCCTCATATTACGCGTGAATTTTTCCTTTCTAACGGAATAAATATTGAAGTAATTGAAATGAACGGATCTGTCGAAATTATGGTTGCGCTCGGTCTTGCCGATGCTATAGTAGACATAGTTGAGACCGGAGACAGTTTGAGAGATAATAATCTCAAAGTTTTTTGCGATATCGGTAAATATGAAACGGTTCTCATTTCAAACGAGAGCATAAAAAATGATGCGCGCATTGAAAAGGCAAAACGCCGTATTGAAGGTGTTTTAACAGCGAAAAGATACAGTATTCTTGAGTATAATATTTCGGAATCGGCACTCGGTGCAGCGGAAAAAATTACACCGGGTTTTAAATCTCCGACCATATCTAAGCTTGACACGGAAGGATGGGTTGGTGTAAAAGTGATGGTTGAGAAAGGTTCTGTCCCGAAAGTTATGGATGAGCTCGAATCTCTCGGCGCTACGGCTATTTTTGAGACAACAATAATTAACTGCCGCTTATAAGCGCGCAAAGGAGATATGATGGTTTATGTAGTTTACGGAATAATTCTCGTTGTTATAATCGGCGGTTTTATTGCTTATAAAATAATCAGAAAAAGAATAACAAAAAAGATTGCTGCACAGCAGGAAGTAGTTAATCAGCATAAACAGACTGTTACGATTTTTGTTATTGAAAAGAAAATGGCAAAAATTTCGGAAGCCAAACTTCCAAAAGCGGTTGTTGACCAGATTCCTGCTATTTATAAATTAAAAAAACTTCCGCTTGTTACAGCTAAAGTCGGTCAGCAGATAGTTACTCTCATTTCCGAGGATAAGATTTATTCAAGCATTCCTGAAAAGAAAAATGTGACTATCGAACTTGCGGGAATTTTTATCGCGGGTATAAAAAATTCTAATAACAGCGCTCCGAAGAAAAAAAGGAGATAACATGAAGCCTATTCACGAGTATACAAGTGCAAATTATATAAAGAAAATAGATTCTGAGGATAGATTTGTCGCTATTGAGGATCTTGCCAAAGTTTTTGAAGGAACCGAGATATGCTCGAATATAGATAAACTCGTTTCTGCACTGAAAGAGCGTGAAGAAATAATGAGCACGGGAATCGGATGCAATATTGCGATTCCTCATGCAAAAATTCCTGAAGTTAAGGATATTGCCTATGCTATTGGTGTGTCCAAAAAGGGAATTGATTTTGATTCAATGGATGGAAACCCGGTACATCTGGTAATACTCGTTGTTGCCGGAGAAAAACAGCATAAAGACTATCTGTCACTTCTATCTAATATAATGGCATTCCTGAAAGATCCCGCTGTCAAGGACAGTGTTATTAATGCTGAAAACCCTCAGCAGGTGTATGAGATACTAATGTCCGCACAGGCCCGCTGAGGTTCGTCTAACTGCCTTCATTTTCAATTTTACCATTTCTTGACTTATTCCGTTTAACGCGCTAAAATGCGTTAGGCGGTTTGGATATGAAAGAATATTCTCCTATTCCTCTTAGAAAGTTCGTTGCGCCGGAATTTTTGTTCGGCTGCGGTGCTATCCCGATGCTCTCGCGTTACATTAAAAATCTCGGGGTGAAGAAAATACTTCTAGTTTCAGATCCGGGAGTTGTGAATGCGGGATGGGTTTCGGTTATTGAAAAACAAATAAGAGATACAGGTATTCCTCATGTTCTGTTTGCAGATGTTTCTCCGAATCCGCGTGACTGTGAAGTTATGACAGGTTCCGAAATATATCAAAAAGAATCATGCGATATGATTGTAGCAGTCGGCGGCGGCAGTCCGATGGATTGTGCAAAAGGAATCGGAATAGTATGTATCAATAAAAGCCATATTTCAGAATTTGAAGGTGTAGACAAAATTCCTCTGCCGGGTCCGCCATTGGTTTGTATTCCGACAACTTCCGGCACTTCTGCTGATATTTCGCAGTTTTCGATTATACTTGATTCTGCAAGAAAAGTAAAAATGGCAATTGTAAGCAAAATTCTGGTTCCCGACGCCGCATTGATTGATCCCGTGACTCTTTCTACAATGGATGCTAAACTTACGGCAGAAACGGGAATGGACGCGCTTGTTCATGCATTCGAAGCGTATGTATCAAATGCAAGTTCTCCCATAACCGATCTAAATGCTTTACGTGCAGTAGAACTCATTCGCAAAAATCTTGTCGGAATGATTAAATGCGGAGGTAAGGGAGAAGAGGCGGACAATATGATGCTCGGAAGTCTTCTTGCCGGTCTTGCTTTTTCAAACGCGAGTCTGGGAATTGTTCATGCAATGGCTCACGCTCTTGGGGGATTTCTCGATCTTAGACATGGAGAATGTAATGCAATTCTTCTTGAGCATGCGGTAAATTATAATTATGAAAGTGCGCATGAAAAATATAACGGCCTTGCATCAGCGATGGGTATTGAAACAAAAGGAATGACTGACTCTCAGATAAAAAAAGCTCTAACTGAATCCATTGCTGAGTTGCGTTACGATTCGGGAATCCGCCACGGATTTTCAGCACTCGGCTTAAAAAAAGAGGAAATACCTCTTCTGGCGGATTATGCTCTTGCAGATGCGTGTATAGTTACAAATCCGCGCGAGGCATTGAAATCCGAAATAGAGGAACTGTATGCCGCAGCCTTCTGACGGAATCAGTGATAAAGATAGTCTGAGAAATAAAATAATGGGGATGGGAGATGCTTCTTTGAAAAAGAGTTATTATACTCAGCTTCAAGAGCATGTGCTGAATCTCGAAAAAAGCCGCATGGAAACCGAAGAATCTTTCAAGCGGGCTGAAGCAAATAAAAATCTTTTTACAGCATTGTTCCATCAGGCGAGCGACGGAATTATCGTTGTGAATCTTGAAAGCGGCAAATTCAAATTCTGCAATAAAGCTTTTGCCGACATGTTTGATTATCATTCGGAGAATCCGCTGCTTTCATTTTCATCAGCTCTTCCGTCAGAAGATGCCGAAAATCTTGAAAATGCCTTGAGAAAGATGGCATCAGGCGAAATGCGGTTTTTGAATAATGTAATAATCCATAAAAATGACGGTGATTTGGTTTATGCTGATATAAGCGGAAGTGCTGTAGAAATTGAGAACCGGAAATACGTGTTAGCCGTTTTTCGCGACATGACCGGCGCAAGAAAACTTGAACTTGAAAAAGCTGAATTTGCCGCAAAAATTAACCAGTCTCAAAAAATGGAAGCTATTGGAACACTTGCAGGCGGAGTCGCCCATGATTTCAATAATATCATCGGCGGCATTATGGGTCTTGCGGAAATATCACTTGATGAAGTTACAGATAACGCAGATCTCCGGGACAATCTGAATCAGATAATAACTGCATGCAGAAGAGCACGTGATATAACAACACAGCTTCTTTCTATTGCATACAAAACAGAAAAGAAATATGAACCTGTAAGTTTTAACGGAATAATCCGTGATTCTGTAATATTATTAAAGGCAACGCTTCCGGCAAGTGTTTCTATAAAAGTAACTGAATCCGCCAAAGAAGATACAATTCTTGCTGATCATGCAGGGATAAGTCAGATTATAATAAATCTGTGTACAAATTCTGCACATGCGATGAATTATTCGGGCGATATCCTCATTAGAACCAGCAATGCCGATATCGATGAATATCTTATACAGAAGAATCCGGAGCTATTGCCGGGAAAGCATTTCCTCCTTGAAGTCAGTGATACGGGATGCGGAATTCCGAAGGATATAGTCGGAAGGATATTTGAACCGTTTTTTACAACAAAGGAGAAAGGCAAAGGGACCGGGCTTGGTCTTTCGATCATTCATGGTATAGTGAAAAATCACGGCGGAGTAATTTCAGTATATAGTGAAGAAGGAATGGGGACGACATTCCGAATATTTTTCCCGCTTGCGGCAGAGAGAGTCAAGTCGGTCGCCGCAGAAGAATATAACCCTGAATCTGTAAAAGATGCCCTTGTTTTGCTTGTTGATGATGAAGAGTTGCTTGTAAAAGTGGGAGAGAAGATTCTTTCAAATATGGGGAACAAAACTGTTTCATTTACAAATCCGTTGGAAGCAATTGATTATTTTAAAAATAATGCTGAGATCATAGACGCTGTTATAACGGATATGGCAATGCCTAAAATGAACGGACTACAGCTTGCGGAAAAAATTCATGCAATAAAAAACGAAACTCCGGTAATTTTATGCAGCGGATACAGTGATGAGCTTATGAAAGAAAACACAGATATGAAAGATATTTCCCGGCTGATTATGAAGCCGTTTTCTGCGATAGATATGTCAAAGGCTTTAACGGAAATTCTTAGCACAGTAAAAAAACAAAGGGCTGAGTAGCAGCCCTTTGTTTTGTATTTTATCCGAGAATCACTTCAACTTTATGAGTTCCGTCTTTAAAAACAGGAACAATATTTCCTTCAACGCTTTTGCCGTCAACAGTCATGCTTTTAACGCCCTTGCAGACCTTCGAAGGATTTTTAACTTCAATTTCGTATACTGCTCCGCGGTATTTTCTTACAGCTGAAAATCCTTCCCAGTTCTTGGGAATACAAGGATTGATTTCGAGTCCCTTGTATGTAGGAAGAATTCCCAGAATATATTTTGTAGCAGCCTGATATGTCCATGAAGATGTTCCCGAAAGCCAGCTGTTTCTTCCGAGTCCGAACTGCGGATGCTCATTGCCGAGAATATTCTGCGGATAGCAGTAAGGTTCGGCTTCAAACTCATCAATTTTTTCGTTCTTAAACGCAGGATTTATCTGATTATAATATTCATAGGCACGGTCGCCATTACCTATTATTGTTTCAGAAATCATTGCCCATGGATTGGTATGAAGAAATATTCCGCCGTTCTCTTTTGCTCCCGGAGGATAAGTGGAAACTCCGCCGAGATTTCTGTCATAACCATTGTATCCCGGAGCGCTCAGCTTGATCCCATTAGAAGTGTTGAGGTGTTTACGTACAGATTCCATTGCAGTAACAGCTCTATCCTTATCTGCGAAACCAGCCATAATGTTCCAGCTCTGTGAATTTACATAGATGCTTCCGTATTTGTTGTCTTTTGATCCGAGCTTTGATCCGTCGCAGTCAAAATATCTGAGATACCATTCTCCGTCCCAGGTTTCTTTGTTTACGGTTTCTTTCATTTCATTGTAGTACTTTCTGTATTCGCTGACTGCCGCAGAATCTCCGAGAGCTTCCATCATGTCGATCATTTCAAGAAGAGCTTTTCCGAATTGAGGTGCTACAAAATTTGATTCTGCTCCGGTACGCAGGTTTACTGTATCGTTCCAGTCGGCAAATCCCAGAAGAGGCAGACCGTGTTTACCCTTGTTTTCCCACGTGAATTTTATTGCGCGCTTCAAATGCTCGAGCACTGTTCCCTTTTCGAGAGGCTTTTTATCCGCGTCTTTTTCGTAAAAAGGAATTTCCGTTTTAAGAAAGTCCATGTCGCCTGTTTCTTTGATATACGCATTAACTGCAAGAATTATCCAGAGATGGTCATCTCCGTAAAAATGCGGTCTGTCAGGGAATTCGTGAGAATCGCCGACGGTAGCTTCCATTGTTGAAGGAAAAAACTGATGCATTGCGGATCCGTCGCGTTTCTGAACATGTAGCAGTTTGACGATAAGATCTTTTCCGCCTGCCGGATCATTCGACAGCATTCCCATTACGTCCTGCGAACTGTCACGGAAACCGAGACCGCGTCCGCCGAAGCCCAGCTGGTAAAGAGAAAGGTCACGTGACCAGTTTTTGGTCATGTAGCACTGGCGCGGATTGTGGATGTTAACCATACTGTTCATATTCGGATCAGGAGTCCTGACCTGAAGAATTGAGAGATATTCGTCCCAGAATATTTTCAGTGAATTAAAGGCAGCATCGACATTAGCTGGATCGCGGAACTTGTTAATGTTCGGCATATCCTTTTCAATGGAAGGGGTCTGTGAAAGCTGAGTGATTATGCGTTTAGTTTCACCGTTTGCAAATTTTCCGAGATGATGAAGAAGTGCGCCGATATTATCTCCGCGAAGGGCTTCATAATTTGAAAGTTCGTCGTTCAAAAGAGAAAGAGGAGCCTTCCATGTTCCGTATTCATTGTCTCCGAGAAAATTCTTTCTGTCGGATTCGAATGATGAAACAGGATGATTTGATGTGAAATAATTTTCGGCAGTACCTTTCATCATAAATGCGCACTGTGAAAGAACAAGTTTTCCGTCGGATTCTTTGTGAGCCTTGCTCTGCATGGTCTGAGGAACCCAGTCTGCGTTAGTAAACTGTTTGAGTGCGTCGAAGTGAGTATATTCAACAACCGGAATGTAGTCTATTTCAATTTCCTTTCCGCTCTTATTTGTAATCTTGATGTCGCGGATTACACGGGATTCTCCAGCTGGAACGAAGACTGTGATTTCGGTACGTATTCCGTAAAATTCGCTGACAAACTTAGAGTATCCTAAGCCGACGTGACATTCGAAAAGATCATATTTGTCGAGAGTAGGAACGAAATACGGTGAAAAAACTTTATAGGTTCCGTTTTCTTTGAAACGGATATATGCACTTTCTCCCTTAAAATCGGAAGAAGGCATCTGCGGTATGTATTTAAGAATTCTGTTTAGAGCAGGGTCTCCCTTGCAGATGAGAGAGCCTCCGGTGTGATCTACGAATCCGCCGAAAGAAAGTCCTCCGACATAATTAATCCATTTGACTGGTGTTTTCGGGTTTGTGACAACATATTCCTTTGCGGCGTCGTCAAAATAACCATATTTCATTATTTAATCCTCCTAAAAATTGCGTGACTAATAATTATAGAATAAGTGCGTTTCATGGCTTGAATTTGTCAATTTTATTATTGCAAACGTTTGTATGAAGTAAACATTAATAATTTCATCTCTATCATTGGTTTATGCTGAAAGATGAAATGATTTTTATAATTGAATGCTGATTTCTATGAATGACTCCTCTTGTATGAGATTTTAGCTCTCTATACCTCCTTAAAAAATTAATTTTCTGAATAGTCGATTCGAACTTTGCCAGCCACCTTTTGCAAAGCATCAGAAAGACTGCTTTTATCATAATAATTTATAAGTTTCGAATAAATTATATCCTTTTGACCTTTTATTTCAATTTTATAAAATTTAGATTCAAATTCCAGTATTTGATAGAGTTCAGAAGATGCTAATGTGTTTTTTTTCCGGCTAATAGTTTTCAATCTAATTTGTGTCAGATCAGGTTTTGCTAATATTTTATTTCCTATTTTTATTCTATCTTCAGAGCACTCCCATATTAGTGGTTTGAAAGGAAAAACAAGCCGTATTAGCAGAATCAGAAACCATGGAATCATCAGAAAGAAAACGAGTTGTTTTAATTCCGGTCTTGCGTACGTGAAATTATTTTGATAATAGTCAATAACCAGAAAAACAAACGGAACCGCATTGATTATGACGAAAAGATAGATGAATTTGCTAATGAAATCTTTTTTTTCTGATTTCGTTTTATGTTTCCAGTCTCTGTGAAATAATAAATTAAAAGAACCCTTTGCTTGTTCGATGATTTCCCAGTTTTCGGTTTTTGTTTTCATGCTGAAGTTACCTCACACAAAATGCGAATCATCATGATATCATACGAAGAAAAAAGTATTATATTGCATGAATATGTACTTTAGTGATCATATCACTTCTTAACTTATAAAATCAAATAAAATAATAAGCAGGTACAATTTCCATCGGGAAATCTCTTTTCGCATATTAACGAATTAGTCTTTAGTTGTTGGAAAAAGTTTTAAATCAGTACAATTAATTTAAAACTGGAATTAATTACTCTTGAAGTATAATATTGCTTTAACTCCTTCAGTTTGTTGCTGTGAGTTATTTTAAAACATGTTGTTCTTATGTAATGCTGCTGTTTTATCGCTTTTTGTTAAGATTGGATATTTTATTGAGGAGGCGCGTCGGAATATATGCGGCGATTAAAACTTCTGAAAATAGTAGTATTTGCTTTTTTTCTATCAATTAATCCGGATGCTTCTTCCGCTTTATCGCATACGTCATCAAAAAAGATTCTGATTGTAAATTCGTATCATAAAGGATATTTGTGGAGCGACCGCATTATGGAAGGTGTCGATTCCGTATTTAATTCGGTTAAGGATTATGATGTTTATTATGAATATCTTGATTCCAAGCGCAACAGTTCTCCCGAGTATATGGAATACTTAAAACAGATATTCGTTCTAAAATATTCCAGGAATGATTTCGATATGATTATTCTATCGGATGATAATGCTTTCAATTTTATTCTCCAATTCCGAAATAGTGTTTTCAAAAATGTTCCGATTGTGTTTTGCGGAATAAACAATTACGATCCATCGATGATAAAGGGATGCTCTGACATAACAGGTATTGCGGAATACTATGATCCTGCAAAAACACAGCAGGCAGCCCTATTTCTATTTCCGGAAAAAGATCTTTATATATCAATATGCGATAATACTGAAAGCGGAATTATAAATAAGCAACTTTTTGTTGAGTCAGCAAAGAGTTTGCCGAAGAATATACGGATTGAATTCTGGGAGAGATTATCCAGCAGTGAACTTGAAGAAAAAATCAAAAATGCTCCGTCAAATTCGGTATTATTCTATACGGATTTCAATCGTGACGGTGACGGCAAGGTTATTTCAACACGGGAAGCGTCACAGTTTCTTACAAAAAGCAAAGTTCCTGTATTCGGACGTCAGGAGTGGCTGTTAGGCAAAGGTCTTTTCGGCGGAATGATAGTCAGCGGATATTATCAGGGAAGAACGGCCGCACAGATGGCAATAAGTATTTTGAATGGTAAGGATGCCGATTCTATTCCTGTTGTTGCAGAAAGTGCAAACAGATATATGTTTGATTATATGATGATGAAAAAATATAATATAAAGATTTCGGATTTGCCTCAGGACAGCATTGTTATCAATGAGCCATCATCGTTTTATGATTTTTATCGAAAGAATAAAACTTATGTATTGGGTATCAGTCTTGTTTTTTTAATTATTATCGTGGCTGTAATGTCTGCCGCGCTTATTAAAATCAGCTCGCTTAGCAGAGAAAGAAAAATTCTTATAGCAGATCTTTCTGATTCAATTAAAAGGATAAAGCGTATTGATGGTCTTCTTCCGATTTGTGCTGTTTGTAAAAAAATTCGTAACGATGAAGGATACTGGGAGCAGGTTGAAGATTATATTAAAGAACATTCCGACGCGGACTTTAGTCATTCGTTATGCCGGGACTGCGCGAATAAGCTTTATCCTGATTTGGATTTTGGAAAGGATGATGATGCTTAACAGATTTATTCTTTTTGATATATCTTGAGGAATTGTGAGTTTGTTAACATGAGCTCATTTGATTGAGTTTGAAATAATATGAAGTCACAATAAGAGTATTATAGGCTTGTTGAAAAAGTATTAACAAGTTGCCCGCAAATTGCTCTTTTCTGCGTAGAGAGGTTATACTATTATGCGGCACACGGCATTATTTCTAATCTTAAATATTTTATCTTTTCTTTCTTTTTCTAGTTGTTATGATGAAAATGAGGAAAAAGATCCATACTACAAAGCAACAATTATATTTGATGGAGAAACATATAGTTGTGAGCAATCGGGGCATGTTGATAATTTTGTATGGTATAGTCCATTAATTCCTTCTGATTATTTTTTTACTTTAAAATCTAATGATGGTCGATGCACTTTAACATTTACAACAACAGAGGATTGGAATGTGAAGAATGCACACTCTGTTAAAATTGTCAGAGATGGCTACTTGTATGATTCTTCATTAAACTCTTTAAAAGTAACTTTTACTAATCGTTCATACACTAAAGAGGATGATGGTCTTTTTCATATTACGGGGACTTTTTCTGGAAGTATAAAAGATGGAGCCAATACACTTCCAATTACGGGTAGTTTCGAAGGATCTAGAGATGTAGATGAGGCCGAGTAAGACTCGGCTTTCTTAAAATATGGTCTCAAATCTTAAAAAGTATCATCAAATAAATTATATCAAATTTAAAGAATAATGTTAGAGATATAATCAGCCTATAAGTCAGCGATATAAGGCTCATGTTGCATCCAGGTTGTTTCAATGTCTTTGTGAAAAAATGTTCCCCATTTCGTTTCATCAAAATCGCAAAGTTTCATGTTCTTCAGATCAGCATAAATTCTGTCCATTAGTTTGGAGTTTCTATTTTTTAGAAGTTTTTGAATGTTTGTCATGAATTTTTCAGGCTTATGTTCGGCTTTTTCTGTTTCCTTTAATAGCCACTTCTGAAAAGGATATAAAAGTCTGTTATGGTTAAGAATCAAGCGGCAGGAGTACATGACAAAATTGTTGACAGCAAGGTTTTCAAGATAACGGTTTTTATGTTTTTTCCCTTCGGAGAGAAACCATTTCCATGCAGTGAGTTGTGCGAAAAAACGCCGGGCATGATCTTCTCTGGCTGAATCGCTGAAAACGGGAATTCTCTCTATAAGTTTTTTGA
>Ga0208459_1001503_pt1 | contig 21824 bp, 26 predicted proteins | sample AD_UKC087_MetaG_FD_184433 | JGI IMG/M metagenome (GOLD analysis project Ga0208459, IMG submission 184433) | Active sludge microbial communities of municipal wastewater-treating anaerobic digesters from USA - AD_UKC087_MetaG (SPAdes) (version 2) | ecosystem: Engineered > Bioreactor > Anaerobic >... | reverse complement strand
AAGCAAGAAATCAAGCTGACACAGTGGCATATACAACTGAAAAAGCAATAAAGGACTTTGGAGACAAGATCGACGCTTCAAAAAAATCTGAATTAGAAGGTCTAATGAACGAGCTTAGAAACTCTATTTCCGGTAACAATATTCAAGAAATTAAAGATAAGACAGAGAAACTATCAAAAGCAATGTACGAAGTCAGTGCAAAGATTTACCAGCAAACACAGGGATCTCAACAGCAGCCAAACGAAGAGCCGAAAACTGAAGAAAATCCTAAAAACGACGATAATGTCTATGATGCAGATTTTGAAGTTACTGATGACGACAAAAAAGATTAATTAATTTTTAATTTTTAATTTTTGAGGTTTTAGGATGACTAAAAGAGACTATTACGAAGTTCTAGAAATAAACAAAAATGCTACTGATGATGAAATAAAAAAATCATATAGGAGACTCGCAAAAAAATATCATCCTGACCTTAATAAAGGGGACAAGTCTGCCGAAGAGAAATTTAAAGAAATATCAGAAGCCTACGAAATTTTAATGGATAAGAATAAAAGATCTAATTACGACAAATATGGGCATGCTGGAACAAATAATCAATTTGGTAGAGAAGGCTTTGAGTGGAGCAACTTTACACATTTCTCGGATTTAGAAGACATCTTTGGAGGTGGATTTGGAGGGGCGGGATTTGGAGATTCCATATTCGATATATTTTTTGGATCACCGGGCCAGAGGCAGGGGGGTTATAGGCAACAAAGAGGCAGAGACCTTAAAACAGGTATATCTATAACTTTAGAAGAAGCTTTCAACGGTACAAAAAAATCTATTAAAATGACAAAAGGCTTGAAATGTCCTGAATGCCAAGGCAGTGGTTCAAAAGGTGGATCCCCTCCTAAAGTATGTCCTGCTTGTGGTGGTGCTGGTAGAGTGCAAGCTAGAAGAGACACCCTTTTTGGAACCTTTGCAACTGTTACTCAATGTAATACTTGTGGTGGAAGAGGTAAAGTAATAGTAGAAAAATGCCCCAAATGTAGTGGAACTGGAAGTGTACGCGGAGATAAAACTATTACCTTAGATATACCTAAAGGAATTGAAAATGGGACAACACTAAGAATATCCCAAGAGGGAGAGATGGGTTCCGTTGGGGGGGCAGCTGGAGATTTATATGTTGAAATACAAGTTCTTCCTAACTCTAACTTTAAAAGAGAAGGATCTGATCTTGTGTACACTGCGACTATAGGTGTAGCTCAGGCAGCGCTTGGATATTCATTATCCGTTCCCACAATAGATGGTAAGGCAAATGTTAAAGTTCCAGCAGGTACACAACCTGATACTATTTTAAGACTTAAAGGTAAAGGGATGCCAAAACTAAGAGGATTTGGAACTGGAGATCTATTGGTTAAGGTTAAAGTCGAAATTCCAAAAAATCTTACTTCTGAAGAAAAAGACCTTATTAAAAAATATGCTCAAAAAAGAGGAGAAACTTTAATCTAATTTATTACCATTTATTCTAAAGTAAATAAATATCTTTTTTCTATTATCTGTTTTCCTTAAATACTTTATATTCATAAATATAGTAATAAACTATAAATAGTCCTCGAAACTATGATTATTATATTTGAGGGAATTTAATGGATTATCTAAGAGAGAACATTGGATCAAATGGAAAAAAAACTAGTCCTAAATTAAAAGACGGCGTTAAGAATTTTATTATAGATATTGATGGCGTTATTTGTGACGATATACCAAACGAAGAACCTGAAAGAATGGCAACTGCAAATGAAATTCCCAAATCAAAAGAAACTATTAATAGGTGGTATTCTGAAGGGCATATCATTACATTTTTTACTTCAAGAACGGAGAAAGAAAAAGATGTAACAGTAAAATGGCTAGAAACGCATGGGTATAAATATCACAATATTATATTCGGTAAACCAAGAGGTGGGAACTACCATTATATTGACGACAAGGACATTAGAGCAACTAGATTTGAAGGTAAATTCGGAGAATTTGTCAAAAAAAATAAAGAAATACAGGTATTTGAATAATATTTATTTTAATTTCTAGGTAACTTTTTATATTAATTCATTTTAGATTAGACGATGAATTCTTATAATGAATACGCTAATCCAAAACTTAGTATATATAACTCCCTTACTAAAAAGATTGAAGTTTTCACTCCAAGAAATAATAAAAAGGTTAAGATGTTTACATGTGGCCCATCCATTTACAGGAAACCACATATTGGTAATTATCGAACTTTTATTTTTGAAGACATACTCCAAAGGTATCTAGAATATTTGGGGTATGATGTAATTAGATTATTAAATTTTACAGATATTGAGGATAAAGCTATTGATGAAGCAAAATCTAAAGGAATAACTGTAAATGAATTGACAAAAAAAATAGCCGAGATATTCACTGAAGAAATAAAAGTTCTTAATATTAAATCACCAACATATATTGTTAGATCAACAGAAACTGTCCAAGAAGCCATTAAAATTATCTCAAAATTACTTGAAAAGGGGTATGCTTATTATTATAAAGATGATATTTATTTTGAACCTACAAAGTTTCCAGGATTTGGAAGACTATATGGGCTTGATATGTCCAAATGGCCAAAAAAGAAAATGAGATTTAAGAGAGATAATTATTCGAATAATGTTTGGAATTTTGGAGATTTTATCCTTTGGCATTCTTGTAAAGATGAAAAATATCCTTGCTGGGACGCTTCAATAGGTAGGGGATGGCCAGCTTGGAATGTGCAAGATCCGGGAATAATCATCCATTCTCTTGGATATCAAGTAGACATTTGTTGCGGTGGGATAGACAACAGAACTATGCACCATGATTATAATATTGCAATAATGGAAAGTTATTCGGGAGTAGAATTTTGTCCTTATTGGATGCACGGCCACCATTTATTTGTAAATGGAAAAAAGATGTCTAAAAGAAAAGGAAATATATTGTATGTTGAAGATTTAATTAATAAAGGTTATACAATATCAGAGATTAGATTTTTCCTGATATATGGTCATTATAGTGAAAGAATGAATTTCACATTTAATAAGTTTGAGAAATCATCCAAGAAAATTAATGAATTTAGAAAAATGAGTAACTTTATTATTAATAAGAATAGTGTTAAAGAGTCTTCAATTAAAGTTGCAGAATTAATAGATGATTTATCTAGATCTTTTGAGATTAATATGGGGAACAACTTAGATCTAAAGAATGCATTTGATTCAATATTTTTAATAATCGATCAACTTTACAAATTGAAAAAAGAAGGCAATATTAGCGATAAAGATTCTGAGACCATATCAAATAAACTACATAAAATTGATGAGGTATTAAAAGTAATATTTACCTATGATTCGTGATTAAATGATAAGAAAATCTTTGTTATTAAGAATTTTTGATGCCGCCTATATGCAACGTTGGAATGATAAATTAAGGCCAATTGAACTTGTTGAGCTTGATAAACAAGGCCATAAAATGATTATTGCATACATACTAGGGAAATTTGAAGAGAATAAAAATGGATTTAATTGGATTGAAGTGATAGAAGGGGGTATTTTTGAACTTTTACAGAGAATTGTAATAACTGACTTAAAACCTACCATATTATACGAATTTAAGAAGGATGAAGAGAAGTATAAAAAATTGAATGAATGGGTTTACAAAGAGCTTGAATCGGTTATTACCCCTCTGGGAGAAGAGTTCTCCAATAAATTTAGGGAGTATTTCCAAGAGAGCGATAATACTCTAAACAAAAGAATACTTAGTGGTGCACATTTTTATGCTACTCGATGGGAATTTGATATAATTAAACAATTAAATTTACATGATTATGAGATGATAGCTATAGAAAGAGATCTACAACAAAAACAGAATAGATATTATGATCTTGAAGGTATAAAAGCAGGAGCCTATACAAAATTTGGAAGATTTATTGGATTCGCAGGACAACTAAGATTCCAATCTAGGTGGGCTCATGTTCATAGAGTACCTAAGACTTCAGTTCTTGGGCACATGATGTTTGTTGCTATTCTATCTTATTTATTTTCATTAGAGATTAACGCATGTGAGAAAAGAAGAATAAATAATTTTTTTACCGGGCTGTTCCATGACCTCCCCGAGGCCCTTACAAAGGACATACACTCCCCTCTAAAGAGGTCAGTTGAAGGATTGGAAGCACTAATCAAAGATTACGAAAGAGAACAAATGGAAGAAAAAATATATCCTTTGATCCCAAAAGAATGGCACAAAGAAATAAAGATGTATACCGAGAATGAATTTGAAAATATTATAACTACTAAAGGAAAATTTAAGATAATCAAAGAAGATATACCTTTTGACTATAATTTTGATAATTATGCCCCTCGTGATGGCAAGCTTGTAAAAGCAGTTGATAAATTATCTGCGTTCATCGAAGCATACGAGGCCATAAATAATGGTAGTTCAAGCCCTGAATTGCACAAGGCAAGATGGTCATTAAGGTCTGAATTTGAAAAAAATCCTATTAACTCTGGGATTAACTTTGGAGAAATATACGCAGATTTTGATTAGGTGGATAAATGAGAATCCTATCTTGGAACGTTAACGGTATAAGATCCGTTGCAAAAAAAGGATTTATTGAGTTTTTAGAAAGTGATAGTCCAGATGTCCTTTGTATTCAAGAAACTAAAGCTAGGGAAGAAGATATACCCAATGAAATAAAGGCAATTAATAGATACTATTCATATTTTTCATCACCTGAAAGAAAAGGATATAGTGGAGTAGGCATTTACACTAAAGAAAAGCCTTTAGTAAAAGAATTAAATTTTGGAATTAACAAATTTGATAGTGAAGGCAGGGCATTAATCTTTACATATCCCGAATTTATCCTATTAAATGTCTATTTCCCAAATGGAAAAATGTCAAATGAGAGACTTAATTATAAGATGGACTTTTATAAAATGTTTTTGGATTATACGAAAGACTTACTTGATAAAGGAAAAAAAATTATTGTTTGTGGTGATGTAAATACTGCACATAAAGAAATAGATATTGCACGACCAAAAGAAAATGAAAAGATATCTGGGTTTTTACCTATGGAAAGGGCATGGATCGATAGATTTATAGAAATTGGATTTATTGATACTTTCCGTCATTTTAATAAAAATCCAGGAAATTATAGTTGGTGGGATTATAAAAGTAAAGCAAGAGATAGAAATGTGGGTTGGCGAATTGATTATTTCTATATTAGTTCTAACTTATTAGATAACTTAAATTCCGCTTTCATACTAAATGAAGTTATGGGTTCAGATCATTGCCCAATAGGTATTGAACTGTCTCTTTAAAAAATTGTAAGAAAAGAATAAAAAGATTAGAAAAGATTTATCTTTTCATTTATAATGTCTTCAGTGACTTGTCTAATATTATCTAACCAATCTGAGGCTATCCTATTAACTTCTTTCCTGTCAGCATCTGAAAGTTCATTCTCGGTTGATATATCGCATGCTAAAGGCTCATTAATTGGTTTCCCTATTTGACTTAATATTCTAACCTGAGTTTCACCTGCGTTAGTATTATTGTAAACATCTCTTGCTATGTAAAGTGATAAAACATTGTATAGTTTGCCCACGTGATTTACTGGATTCTTTCCTGCAGCGGCTTCCATTGACATCGGTTTATATGGGGTAATAAGGCCATTAGCTCTGTTACCTCTACCTACTGAACCATCATCACCATTTTCCATTGAAGATCCAGTAACTGTAAGGAAAGCACTACCGCGTTCTATATCATCGGCAGTGTTAATATGGTAATCGACATCACAGCTTCCAAATTTGTCTTTTAATATTTCTTTAATTTCATCTTTAAAAGTAGTATATTCTTTAATGTTTTCAACATATTTATCTATGGTGGCCATTGCGATTGTAATTGTTGTGTTATCTCTTATCCTTGCCCCCATTACCTTAATATCTCTACCTATTGCAGGATATTGCTTGTTCATTTTATCGGAATTAAGATAATTCTCAATGTCATAAACTATCTGTTCAACTTTAGTAAAAGGATAAAATGAAACTCCAAAGGAAGTATCATTTGAAAGAGGGATTGCATTTTTTCTTCCGAATACATCCTTTAAATCTGAAGATCCTTCTCCCATAAAGGATTCGATTCCAGCTTTCATCTCTCCTCTGAATAATTCTTTTATGAATTTTTCAGTTGCTTCTTTTGCTACTTCATGAATTGGGATTATTTCATCCCCAACTCTTTGAGTTGCTCTTCCAGAAAGTATAATTATTGGATCTTCTATTACTTCACCGCCAGCAAATTTTGAAATGGCTTGTCCACCTACAACCTCTACTTGATCGGTATTATGGTGCATTATCATTCCAAATTTTTTGATATAATATTTAGACAATGCATTACTTACTTTTTGAGCAACACCATCGGCTACTGAATCAGGATGCCCTACACCTTTTCTTTCTACTAGTTCAAATTCTCCTTGTTTAACTGTTTTTGGAGAGATGTAAATGTTTTTCATAATATCCCCATAATCATATTTAAGACTTTAAATTTTAGGAAATTTATAAAACTATCGGATTTTAATCTAGAGGATATACCCTTTAAAAATTATAAATTAATAACCAATACATTTTTTAATACTAGGTAATTAATCTAAAAAGAGGGATTTTGTGGAACTTGATGGTTCTGAGATAGTTAAACTAAAAGTTGCTAGTGCAAGTCAACAAGATGTAGGTAGGGGAATAGTTAGAATTGATAAGAGATACCAAGAAATGATTGGTACTAAGCGAGGAGACATAGTTGAGATTTATGGAAAACGTAAAACTGCAGCAATAGTTGTAGATTCCTACCCCGATGATAAAGATTTAGCAATTATTAGAATGGATGGGCTCATAAGAAGGAATGCTAAAGCAAGTATGGGCGAATATGTTGAAGTAACTAAGGTTGAAGTAAAAGAAGCAGGACGAGTAGTGTTAGCCCCTACACAAAAGGGAGTCCAGATGGTAATCCCCGGTAATATCCTTCAAAGAAATATTCTTGGTAGGACCTTAACAAAAGGTGACATAATAAGTGTTAATAGCCAATCTAGAATGAAAGAAACTGGAGATCCTCTTTTTGATAAAATGATTGGCAATTTACTAGAAATGACACCATTTTCCTTAGGGGAAATGAGATTTATTGTTGTTTCTACTAGTCCACAGGGGATTATTAGAGTTTCAAGCGGGACTGAAATAGAAGTTAGAACACAATACAGTGAATCTGAAGAAAATGAAATTGCAGGGATAACTTATGAAGACGTCGGAGGATTAAAAGATAAAATACAAATTGTTAGAGAGATTATAGAACTACCATTAAAACATCCTGAAATATTTGATAGACTGGGCATTTCACCACCTAAAGGAGTCCTTCTTTATGGACCACCTGGTACTGGTAAGACATTAATTGCAAAAGCCGTATCCTCAGAATCGCATGCACATTTCAAATCAATAAATGGTCCCGAAATAATGAGTAAATTTTATGGTCAATCAGAGGAAAATTTAAGAAATATGTTTAAGGACGCAGAAACAAATGCACCAGCAATTATATTTATAGATGAGATTGATGCAATAGCCCCAAAAAGAAGCGAAGTAACAGGGGAAGTTGAGAGGAGAGTAGTTGCGCAGTTACTCGCTTTAATGGACGGATTAAAATCTAGAGAAAAAGTTATTGTTATTGCAGCAACAAACAGGATAAATGCTATAGATGAAGCTCTAAGACGGCCTGGTAGATTTGATCGAGAAATTGAAATTGGCGTTCCCGATAAGGGTGGTAGGAAAGAAGTTCTCCAGATTCATACAAGGGCTATGCCTTTAACTGATGATGTAGATTTGAATAGTCTCGCTTCTAAGACTCATGGTTTTGTGGGCGCAGATCTAGAGGCTTTGTGTAAAGAAGCTGCAATGGCATCACTTAGAAGATTATTGCCTGACTTTAATTTAGGCGATAGCAGGGTATCTGAAGAACTACTCGAGAAAATTAAAGTTACAAAAGATGATTTTGAAAGTGCATTAAAAAAGATAGAGCCTTCTGCCATGAGGGAGGTAATGGTAGTAACACCCAATGTTGGATGGAATAATGTTGGTGGGCTAGATGAAATAAAGAGCGAATTAATGGAAGCTATAGAGTGGCCAATAAAACAGCCTGAAGCATTTACTGGGATGGGCATAAGGCCACCAAAAGGGATTTTTCTTTACGGACCCCCGGGGTGCGGCAAAACGCTTCTTGCAAAAGCAGTCGCGGGAGAATCTGAAGCTAACTTTATTTCAATTAAAGGCCCAGAGATTCTAAGTAAATGGGTCGGAGAAAGCGAAAAGACAATGAGAGAAATATTTAGAAAAGCAAGACAGGCAGCTCCAACAGTAATATTTTTTGATGAAATTGACGCCATTGCACCTAGAAGGGGGGGCGATGAGGGTACAAGAGTTTCAGAAAGATTGGTAAATCAACTTCTGACCGAATTAGACGGGTTAGAAGAGTTGAGTCAAGTAGTTGTAATTGGGGCAACAAATAGGCCAGATATGGTCGATCCTGGTTTATTAAGACCCGGCAGGTTTGATAAAATAATATTAGTTCATGCACCGGATTTAAAGGCGCGTAAAAAGATATTTGAAATTCATACTAAGAAAATGCCTATAGAAAAAGATGTAAATCTGGATGAACTTGCTAAGCTTACAGACGATTATTCTGGGGCAGACATAGAAGCTATTTGCAGAGAAGCTGCCATGACAGCTTTAAGAGAAGATATTAATTCTAAAATAGTTACAAAAGAACAATTTATAGGCGCCTTAAAACAGGTATCTCCAAGTTTACCTGAAGAAGTAAGAAGGGAGTATGATAAGAGAAAATATGAGAAATTAGCCCATATATATGGCTAATTATAGTTTTCTTTTTATCAAAAACTCAGAAAATGCCTTTAGGTATTGCTTAGCTTCACTTTCTTTAAGTTCATTATCTATCTCATTCCAGGATTCAATTACAAGTTTATTGGCAGTATCTCTTGACAATTCGATTGCCCCAGTTTCTTTGATAAGATGGATGGCCTCTTCAATAACTTTTGTTTCTTTAGTGTGAGAATTTAAAATTTTAATTAATCTATCTCTTTTCGCTTTATCTAGATATGATAAGGAATAAATCACTGCAAGGCTTCTTTTACCTTCGCTTATGTCATTTCCGTAAGATTTCCCAAAAGCTTCTCTTTCTTTTTCAGTTGTTGTTATGTCTAATAGGTCATCTTGAATTTGAAATGCTATCCCAATACTCTCGGCGAATCTCCCAAACTTAGCCTCTATTTCTTCGTCTTTTTCTGAAAGAGCAACGGCTAATCTTGCGGCCATTCTTGCCAGAGTTCCGGTCTTAAAAGCGGTCATTTGTAGATATTCTTCTACACTAGGCTCTTTTTTTAAAATGCCTTTATGCCAAGTAATATCTAAAGCCTGGCCATAATGAAGATTTCTCATTTCTTCTAAGTATATTGAATAAACTCGAAAAAGAATATCAAGCGGGATTTCCCCTTTCTTTTCTTCCACCACCTGTAAAGGCAGGAAATACATCGCATTACCACAGTTAATTGCAATATCTTCTCCGTATAATTTGTGAAGGGCGGGTTTCCCCCTCCTTAATTCCGCACTATCTTCAATATCATCAACAACTATTGTTCCATTATGTGCAATTTCTGGTATAACTAGGAAATCACTTATTTTATTCATATCCGCGCCAAGTGCTTCAGACACTAAAAGAAAAAGAACTGGCCGCCATCTTTTACCGCCGTACCCAAGAAAGTCCCAAAGAGGTTTTGATATTCCATAATTTAAAGCTTTAAAATCAACTTCATATCTCGATTTTGATTTGAATTTTTTAATGTTCATATCTCTTGGAATATACTTTTCTATAGTGTGCTCAATAAAGTTCTTCTTACCTTCAATAAATTTAATAATATCAACATCAGACATAAAAAAAATATTCGTATATGTTTTATATCTTTAATGTAAGATACGTATATTTTAAGCAATTAAGGATATTTTTATATTTGGATTGATTTAATAAATGTCAGGATGTGATAATTTGAAACAGCTATTAAAGAAACTCTCCGAAGCACCTGGAGTTTCCGGCAACGAATCCAGTATAAAGGGTATAATTGTTGGAGAAATAAAAAATTTTGTTGATGAGATTAAAGATGACTCTATGGGTAATCTAATCACTATAAAAAAAGGCTCAGATACGTTTAAAGTCATGATTGCAGCGCATATGGATGAAATAGGTTTCATGGTAAAACATATTGACGATAAGGGATTTATTTCTTTTGAAACAATAGGTGGCTTTGATCCAAGAAGCTTAGGATCTCAGAGAGTTAAAATTCATTCGTCTAAAGGTGACATACTTGGGGTAATTGGACTAAAGCCTCCTCACATTACTACTCAGGAAGAAAAAGATAAGGCTCTGAAAGTAGAAGATTTGAGAATAGATGTCGGATTAAACTCGAGAGAAGACGTTGAAAGTATTGGTATTAGACCGGGGGATTCAATTACTAGGGACATTTCATTTGCGGAACTAGGCAAAGAGAACATTGTAAGTTGTAAATCATTTGATAACAGAGCCGGTTGTACAGTATTAATTGAATTAATTAAAAAAATAAAAAAACCAGATTTTACTTTATTTGGTGTTTTTACAACTCAAGAAGAAGTTGGTTTAAGGGGGGCAAAAACTGCTGCTTATGGAATTGACATTGATCTTGCCATAATTATTGATTCGACGACTGCTGGACCAATACCAAAAACAGAAGCTGACAAAGTTACGATAAGTATCGGGAAAGGGCCTTCTATAGATCTAATGGACCGAGGATTTATACTTAATGAAAAGATCAAAGATATCATATTTAAAGCTGCTAAAGATGCTAGTATTCCTTACCAGACTCATATTTCAGGGGGTAGTACGGACGGAGCAGCAGTATATATCACCCGAGAAGGGATACCTACAGCAGTCATTTCTATCCCCTCAAAATATATACACTCTACTGTAGAAATAGTGGATTTAAATGACTTGGAGAGTACCTTAAAGCTTACAATGAAGGTTATAGAAATAGCAAAAAATAATTTAAAATAATTAAAATATTTATTTTCCTTTTGAGAATAAGTATACTGATACTATTGTACAGATGCTTGAAACTAATAACAGAACTGTTAAGTCTAAGGCCGGGCCTCTTTCTGTAACTCCAGTCATAACCCACCTCAGTATATCTACTCCGTAAGAAAGTGGATTTATGTCAACAACTGCGGATAACCAAGAAGGCAAGCTGGAAATCGGAAATATTGCCCCACTTAAGAGGAACATTGGCATAATAATAAAGTTTATTATTAGATTAAATCCTTCAAAAGATTCCATCCTTGCAGCAATAATAATGCCTATCCCTGAGATTGTGAATGCTATTAAAAACATCAGTGGAACTACTAGTAAAAATTTAGTCAATGTTAATTCGATTCCTAGTAATGGCGATAAAATTAGTATTATTAGTCCCTGGATGGTACTTCTTGAAGCGCCACCTATAGATTTTCCAATAGCGATAGAGGTTCTACTAATCGGCGCAACTAGCATTTCTTTAAGAAATCCAAATTCACGGTCCCAGATAATTGATATTGCAGAAAACATTGATGTAAAAAGAAGTGTCATTACTATTATCCCGGGAAACATAAATTGAATATATTTTAGATCACCCACTTTTCCAAATGCTGATCCGAAACCTGTTCCAATGAGTAACAGCCATATTAATGGCTGAGCTATTGAAGAAACTAACCTTGATCTGTCCCTAGCAAACTTTTTCATTTCCCTAAGCCATATAATGTAAACAGCATTTATCATATTATCTACCTCTTGCCATCCCCTTCATTCTAGCTGCCCCACTCACTGTTTCTTCTCTTATTTCTCGCCCTGTTAATTTCAAGAAAACATCATTAAGGGTAGGTTTTCTAACACTAACTGAAGTAATTTCATAATTTCTTAAAGCTCTAAATAACTTTGGGACAAAGTTTTCCCCGTTATCGGCATATAAATAGATAGAATCTTCCTTTATTTGTGGTTGAAGTGAAAAACAGGTTTGTATTACTTCATTTGCACCTTTATTATCCGATGTTTTTAATGATATCAAATCGCCTTTCAGACCTTTTTTTAGATTTTCTGGAGTATCTAAAGCTATAATTTTACCATGATCGATAATTGCAATCCTGTTGCAATTCTCAGCTTCTTCCATATAATGTGTAGTTAAAAAAATTGTAATACCCTTCTTTTCTTGTAATTCCCGAATATGCTCCCATATTTTGTTTCGAGTTTGTGGGTCAAGTCCTATTGTAGGTTCATCGAGGAAAAGAACTTTAGGATGATGAAGCAGCCCTCTTGCTATTTCAAGTCTTCGCTTCATACCCCCTGAATAATTTTTTGTAAGTTCATCCTTTTTATCGTAGAGGTCGACCATTTCAAGCAAATCCTTTATTCTCTGCTCTCGTATATCTTTTGGCACGCTATATACCATCCCATGGAATCTAAGATTTTCTTCACCGGTAAGGTCTCCGTCTAGAGAAGGATCTTGGAATACTATCCCAATAGAATTTCTGACATCATCCCTATCTTTTGCAACATCGTGTCCCGAAATAATTGCATATCCTGCAGTTGGCTGAAGTAGAGTACAAAGGATACTAATAGTAGTAGTTTTACCTGCACCGTTAGGGCCAAGGAAACCAAATATCTCTCCTTCGACTACTTCAAAAGATATGTCATCTACGGCAGTTTTATCGCCAAATTTTCTTGTCAAGTTTTTTATTTCGATGATATTCATGCCATCACACCCCTACTGAACGAAAGTTGTATTTACAACTAATTTATAAAAGTATCGGGAACTTGTAATATCCTCTACAAGTTGAACAATTTTTGTTTTTCCAACATTCTCGTTCATTTCTCATCACCTTTAACTTCTTGAATAATATTTTGTATCATTCTAATTAGAAGTTTTTCAAGGACTTCTTTTTCCCGATCTGTTAATCCGCTAAGGATAATTTTGTCTAAAGATGAAAAAATAGTTTTACGATTCTTGATTAACTCTTTCCCCTTAATAGAAGTATATACTCGATACATTCTTTTATCTTCAATATTTTTCTGTTTTGAGATATATCCTGCCATTAATAATTTATGGAGGGTTCGAGTTGTAGTTGTTTTATCTAGTCTTAACTTCTTAGATAGATCTTCTTGGCATATTCCTTCGTTTTCATAGATGACAATTAAGAAATGAAAAGGGCCCCTACCAATATTTATGTCTTTCAGTTCTTCTTTCAAATATAAATGAGAGTATCTCATAATTTCTGCAAACTTTTTACTGATAGTTTCTTCTTTCGAATAGAACCCCCCAAAATATTATTAAACACCTTTAGCAAGATCTTCTAATACTGTAAGCGGATTTTTTGCCTTAGTAACGCCTGAAGCGAGAAGAACTCCCTCAGCCCCTAATTCAATAGCTTTTTTTACATCTTTTCCATTTTTTATGCCGGCCCCACATAGAACTTTCACATCAGGGGCAATATCTCTAATAGTTTTAACAGTGTTTTTAACAATGCCCGGGTCTGCATCAGTTACAGATATATCCCCTCCGATTAACTCTGGTGGCTCAACAGCAATAAAAGTAGGATTAAACATTGCTACTGCTTTGCTAACAGATATATTATTAGTACAAACTACGGATATTAGTTCTAACTCTCTGCACCTGCTAACAATTGATTCAATATCCGCTATTTTTAATCTATTTTCCGAATGATTGATAAGGGTTCCTACAGCATTAGAAGCTTTAATACCTTCAAGAGTTGTTTTTCCAGTTCCACTTCCTGGTTTAATATTGTCTACATGCTGTGAAAAGACAGGTATAGAAACTTTTTCAGAGATATATGACAAATCAACAATTTGTGGGGCAATAGAGATATTCACACCCGTTTTATTAGATACTTCCTCGCAAATTTTTGCAAGTTCAAGGCCCCTAGGCCCAGATATTTCATTATAAATTTTAAAGTTAACAAGGATAATTGGTGTTTTCATCTTATCACAATCAATAAAAATCAGAGTTTATTTTTATTCTTTTGCATAGATTTCCTATACAAAAAAATAACTTAAGACTACAACAACAAAAAGACTTGGTAACATATTTACTACTTTGAATTTTTTAATTTCAGCAATGTTTATTCCAAGCCCTAATAGAAGTATTCCACCAACCGCACTGAGTTCAATAATAAGGGCATCACTTAGGTAATTACTCACGTAGCTAGCGAACAGGGTGATGCCTCCTTGATAAAGTAAGAGTGGAATAGCTGAAAACATTACTCCAATTCCCAATGCAGAGGATAAGGCAATAGATGCAACTCCATCCAATACAGATTTTGCAAACAATAAATTTGGGGCATTGCCGAGCCCTTCTTCGATGGATCCAAGTATGGCCATCGGGCCAATGCAATATATCAAGGTGGCCGTAACAAAGCCTTCAGAAAACTTGTCACTCGAATTTTTGAGTTTATTTTTCAACTTTTCACTTAACTTCTCAAGATATTTTTCTATATCTATAATCTCACCAATTACAGATCCAATGATCAGACTGAACGCAACTATTAAAAAATTATTTGTTTTAATGGCCATTGTAATCCCTAGTGTAATTGTAAATAGCCCTATAACTTGGAATATAATCTTATTGATTCGTTCAGGAAATCGTGATTTAATCAAAATACCTAAGATACTGCCAAGAATAATTGCGAATACATTAACTATTGTTCCTAGCATGAAAAATTAATAAAAATATTCCTTAAATACCTATCTGATTTCCTGTTGTAGGTATTATTTGAATAAATATTAAAAATATGAGTTATAAGTATATTTTCATCGTTGCCGAAAAGTTTAAATATCTCTCTCTTTCTCCTAATCAAAAGCCGGAATAGAAGCAAACATTTATATAAAAAAAAGACATAATTAATTATTGCTTTAAATTTTTTAATTGAAGGGATATCATGGAATTAGACCAGAGACTACTATTTGATTTTCTTGAGGAGTTATTGGGCGAAGAAGGTGTCGAGGTTGCAAATATAATTTATGAAAAAGAATCAACCGATGAAGAGATATCAAAAATCACCCATTTAAGAATAAACAACGTAAGAAGGGCACTATATAAGCTATATGACAATAGGCTTGCTACTTACCGAAGGATAAAAGATAAAGAAACAGGCTGGTATATCTATTACTGGAAGATGGACCTTTCAAAGGCACCAGACGTAATTGAAAAAAGAGAAAAAGACTATGCCACACATCTTGAAGAATTATTAGAATATGAAAAAGATAATATGTTTTTTGCTTGCAAAAATAATTGTTCTAAGGTTCCATTTGACGTTGCAGAACAACTTAATTTTAAATGTAATATATGTGGCGAAAAATTAGATTTCTTTGATAACTCTGAAATGATAAAAGAACTCGAAGAAGCATTGGGGAAATTCAAAAAAGTTGAAGCCAGTTAAGATTGTCATGATATCAAAAGAAGACGCAATATCCTTATTAAGAACTGAAAGCTGTTCTGAGAATGTAGTGAAACATTGTATCAATGTTTCTAAGTATGCTAAAGAGATAGCGGAAAAGGCTTCAAAAGATTATGAACTTGATTCAAATCTAGTTGAAATTGGCGGAATTTTACATGATATTGGTAGATCAAAGACAAATGGAATTCACCACGGATATATTGGGGCAGAAATCTTAAGAAGTAAGGGCATAGATGAAAAAATTGCGTTAATATGTGAGAGGCATGTTGGTTCGGGAATTGATAAAAAAGACGCCGAAAACTTTGGATTACCTCCAAAAAAATACATGCCCGAAACAATAGAAGAGAAAATAGTATGTCATGCAGATAATTATTTTATTAATGGGGAAAAAGTATCATTTGAAAAAGTATATGAAAGATTCACATCGGAACTGGGCAAAGACCATTCTTCAATACAGAGGCTGTTATCGCTTCAAAAAGAGCTTCAAGACTATCTTTAATTTCAATTCATATAACTTCAAAGTATATTAAACCTTATCATAATACTTATATAGTTTCTTAAGACCTAAGTATTGGAGGCGATATACATGGAAAATGAAAAAATCTATGGTATCGTAGCAATTATCCTGGCACTAGGTTTGGTGACTGTTGCGGTATTAAAGCCCTTGCCACAAGGGCAGTATGACCAGTTGCAAGTAACTGGGACTGCAGTATTAAAAGAAGCGCCAGATCAAGCTACAATATACGTATACATTGAAACAAGAAACGATACTGCCTTGCTATCTCAGCAAGAAGCATCGAGGATATTGGCCCAGGTAATCCAAGCTTTGGAAAAAGAAGGTATACCTTCGGATAAAATCCAGACCGATACATTTAGCATATACCCTGAATATTACTACCCTACAGACAAAGAGCCTACTTTGTTAGGTTATAGGACAGTCTACGGTTTAAAGGTAATAACTACAGATATAAGTAAAATTGGAAACGTAGTAGATGCATCTATTAAAGCTGGTGCTAACAGAATAAACAATATTGAGTTTGGCCTAAGCGATGCTAAAATGGAAGAAGTCAAAGTAAAAGTAATTAAAGAAGCAGTCAAAGTTGCTCAAGTTAAAGCAAATGCCATGGCAGAAGCAGGTAATTTTAAGCTTGGAAAGATTTCAAATATGAACGAATCTTCATACAGTGTTGTTCCATATAACAGAGTTTTTACAGCCCTCAAGGAATCTTCGACAGTTGTACCCCCCGAAGATGTAGAGATAAGTGCTACCGTTTCTGTAACCTATAAAATTTAATTATTTTTAATTTTATTTAATATTTTCTTAGAATATCCTTTTGTTCAAAATCACTTTTTTAGTAAAAGCTTTTATATTAATTCTGAATAATAAATTCGGTGGGATTATGGACGAACTTGATAAAAAGATAATATCGGAACTCAATAAAGACTCACGGCTTTCTTTTAGAGAATTATCAAAGAATCTTAACATTGCAGTAGGGACAATTTCACACAGAATCAAAAAGATGGAAGAAGATGGAATTATTAAAGGCTATATCCCTGTTGTTGAGCCATCAAAGGCTGGCTATGATTTTATTGCAGTTATTAATGTCACAATAAAGAGGGGGAAATTACAGGACGTTGCTTCCCTTCTAGATAAATTCAATAACATAGTTTCAATTTATAATGTAACGGGAAATTATGATGCAGTCATTATAGCCCGCTTCAAAAATAGAGGCCAACTTAATAATTTTGTAAAAGAGCTTCAGACTTTTGAGAACGTAGATAAGACTAATACTTCACTTGTATTAAACACGATTAAAGAAGATATTCGTGTGAAATTTGATTAAAAATGATATCATGAACAAACCAGGGATACCAACTTTTGTTTCTTTACCGGATATTTTTACTATTATGAATGGAACTTTGGGCTTTTTTTCCATATATTCTATACTTATTGGAGAACTATTACTTGCTTCTAGGCTTGTATTTCTGTGTATCTTTTTCGATAGTTTTGATGGATTTTTAGCTAGGAGAAATAATAATTGTGCTGAGTTTGGTAGAAGTCTTGATTCGTTGTCTGATATAATCTCTTTTGGTATTGTGCCAGCGTTTATTTTCATTAGCTATGGGGATAATAATATATTAGGGCTGTTGTTAGGGGCAATTTACCTTATATCTGGATTATTACGGCTTTCACGATTCAATGCATTAAATTCAGAGGAGTATTTTGGCCTTCCCATTACTATTGGGGCAATCTTTGTGATTTTAATTTTTCTAGCAGAAATTCCATTTTTGATATATTCTATATTATTAATTATGACATCTGTTCTTTTTATCTCAAATTTTAAAATTATAAGGCCATCAAAAAACGGAAAATCTTTAGTTATATCTAGCACATTCTTTGTCTTTATTTCCCTAATCCCTTATCCACCTATCAAAATAGTTTCAAGATTATTACTAATATTATTGCCATCTATTTTTTTAATATATTTGTTTAAAGCTCATCGATCTTAAATCTTAAAATAGCCCCGATTCCACCAATGCCCTCTAGTTTTTTTCCTGCATCATGTTCACTTGAAATTACATGTATTGTAGCTCGTTGCTCCCTAGATTTCTCAGTTATTTCTTCAAATTCAGATTTTCTGAGAAATTGGTCAACTATAAGAAGCTCATTAACTGCCCCATATTCTAAAGCTTTTTCAATAGCTTTGATCCCATAGGCCCCTTCGTTTTTTATTATTCCTTCAAATAATCTTTCAACTGCATTCGTTTCAAGGGATATTCTAAGATCTTTTTGGGCCTTTTCTAGCATGCCTCTTTTGATACACTCATAAATTCCAGCCCTGCCGCCAGTTGACACATTTTCAGTTATTATATTATTGATAATTTCTGATTTGTACTCTTTTACAAAATTCATGAATTCATCCTTGTAAAACCCAGGCCCTGCCACAATAACAGTCTTTAAATTATATTTTTGTATTATCTCCAAAATCTTGGAAGAAGTTTCTGCATAAAATTCACGTTTATCTTTATCCCTAGAGGATATTTCGTGTTTTCCGGCTATACTCTTAGAAACTGAAACTGGGAAATCTACCCCATATTGGGTAATAATCCCAAAGTCTGCATCTCCTTCTTCTATGCAGACAATCAAAATTTTCGGGGTTAATGTATCCTTTATGGCCCTATCTATTCTTTCTAGCTGGTGGTTTTTCCATCTTTTTGTAAGTGTTATTGTTGAATCCTCTTCTATATTGAAAGTGTGATAACTACCTGCCTCTTCTCCTTGTGTTATAATCCCCGTTGCTCTGAGTCTCATCACGTCTTTTGAAAATTCGATTTTTTCTACTGTTATCTCTAGTTTTACCGGAATTCTTTCAAGTTTTTCACTTCTTATTTTATCGCCTTTTTTCATCTCTTTTCGGTATGTTTTACCGAATAGTAGATCTCCACTTTCGATTATATGGGATAGGTGCCAGAGATCGTCCGCATTGTCTACCCTTAACTTCAATATTCCTTTGTCAAGTTCTCTGTGGATTATTTTCATTTAATCTCGTTCTACAATAATAGTTTCTCCGTCTTTTACAAGATTTAGATTATCTAAGGGGCCATCAATTTTACCAAAAATATTAACTGCGCTTGCAGGTCTAATTTCTTTTTCTAGGGAAGCAGGAGTTTTTCCAAAAAATATGCAAAATGCATCTCCTTGTGGCCAGAAAGCTAAATCTCCTTTATTTACAATTTCTTTTGGATTTTCATATTCAACGTGTACAGGGATTGAAAAATAGATCTCCCCACCCCACCTAAATCCCTTAGTTTTAAGTGGAAGTGAGTCATAAATTGCTTTTGCTGTTTCTGATTCGTCTAATGTGGCTTTAAACTCAAATTTATCGGTTTTAATCTTTATTTGCATAAAAGATAAATATAGGAAGAAGATTTAAAATTTTCCTTTTTTAAAGTTAGATCTTTCAAATTTCTTTTTTGGTCTGCTCTCGAACTTCCTCGTCATTTGCTTTTCTTTTTTAGGTGGCGCGTTGGGATATTTCTTTTCAATTTCTGCTATCCTTTTCATTAGATCATCTTTTAATGCATCGCCAACAAAATCCCCGTTCACATTATCAACTCTGGCCGCAATAGCTATTTTTGCTGCAAGTGTTCTTGCTATTTTTCCTTTTTGCCACCATGGGGCTTTACCGATCTCTGGATATTGAAGTATTAGGCCATATTTAGGGGGGTCGGCACCTGTCTTTATGTGTCTAAAAAGAGCTTTTTCTGCGCCCATTAACTGGATAGTTGAAGAGGGTTTAAATGATAAGTTTTTGAGTCCCCCTGCATGAGATATTAGTTTTGCAGCAATAATTGGTGTAGCGACTATAGAAGTATTTGGGGCAACTTCATTTACAAGATTTGTAATGTAATTTTCTAAAACTTCCTTCTTTTTATACAGTATGTCAATTAAATCTGCAATTTCTCTAATTTGTGATAGGTCATCACTAGTTAATTCAACACCAAGTGATCTCTCAATTATTTCATTATTAAGAGTTGATTCATAAGATAGTAAATTCTTTTTTTCTTGATAATTAGCCTTATTACCTATCTTAATTATAAATTCAATGAAGTTTTTATTTTCAGGGATAGCTGCTACCGATTCAGGAAAATGTATCGAGTACCATTCTCTAATTCTTTCAAGAAATAGATTAATTGTTTCATCAAATTCATTAAGTGAATATACAGCATGAATTATGAGTTTGTCTTTTTCTCCCAATAGGCTTGTAACTTTTAATCTAGCTAACTCTTGGAGAACGGCTTTTTGTTTTTTCCGATATTCATCTTCACCAATTAGCGCTTTTTCTAGATTACCCATATGATTTTCTCTAAATAAGATTCCGCCTTCATTTGGGAAAATAAACTGAAATTCAGCTTTATCTTTTAATTCGTATTCTGAGAAAAAAGACAAATCTGGATTTCTTTCCATGATTTTTTTTAATTCATAGGGGACTTTACCTTTTTCAAGTTTTATAATCGATTTAACTGAAGGTTTAGTCCCTTTGGAAAAAGCTTCAAAATCATTAATTTTGCCTTTATTATCAAGAAGGTAAATACCATTTACATTAACACAAATAAACATATATTCACTATACTAAAGATATGTCACTTTTTTAAATGTTTTTTGGATAGTTATCTTCTTGATGGTTTAAAGACGCCTAAAACTGCCAAAATAAGATATAGGAAAACTCCTGTTAGAAGTCCTGGAACAAATGCTTTAATCTCACCCATTAGGTAATATCCTGGAATAACATATCTATCAAATATAACAATCAAGATATTTATCGCAAAAAAGGTAATTATTATAAACCAAACTAGTTCATTTGGTTTCTCAAATCTATTTAGAATAAAACGCCCAAACAATAATCCTAATAATAATGAAGGAATTAAGATATAATAATCCATAAAATAAATTAGATATTTAGTATAATAAGATTTTCTATTGGCAGATTACCCCGCCCCAGAACAGCCGTCGTCCCCTGAATTATATTCCGCTTTTACACCAACAATTCCCGGGGTAGAATATTTTCCGCAGCACTCTTCAATTAACTTTTCTGATTTCAGTTCTTTGCCACAGGCTTTAACTTCATCAATAGACGATTTAGTTATGTCCGATATTTTTTCAGGAGATATTTCGCCCTTCTGGTAAACAAGTGTAAGAATTTTTGATTTAAGTTCACTATTACATCCCATAATTACGCACCTATAAAAAAAATAGAAAAATTAATATATAAATTTATTGACCTACTGGGAGAATTTCTCTACCATGAGTTTCATTGATTACTTCTGCTGCTGAGAGATACAATGCTGTCAATGCGGTAAATATACCTTCATATCCTGCTATCGTGTGCACAGTGTGATTAAACTCACCTATAGCTAAAAGGAAGAACAGAATTGTCAAGGATATGAATACTACTTGTAATGCTTTAGGCTTCTTTAGAGATGCAACGCTCATATAGGCCGTAAAAAGACCCCATGAACCTAGAAAAACAGCAAGCCCTGCCTTTGGTACGGGTGCTATTAATCCTGCATATTGAAGTAAAAACATCAGTGCCAGACCAAGCCAAAAAGCACCGTATGAGGTGAATGCTGTAGCACCAAATGTGTTACCTTTTTTCATTTCCCACATACCCGCAAATACTTGGCATGCACCACCGTAGAATATACCCATCGGTAAAACCATTCCTATACTTTCAG
>Ga0208459_1001491_pt1 | contig 21988 bp, 22 predicted proteins | sample AD_UKC087_MetaG_FD_184433 | JGI IMG/M metagenome (GOLD analysis project Ga0208459, IMG submission 184433) | Active sludge microbial communities of municipal wastewater-treating anaerobic digesters from USA - AD_UKC087_MetaG (SPAdes) (version 2) | ecosystem: Engineered > Bioreactor > Anaerobic >... | reverse complement strand
GAAACACCGGGCGGCGTTCCCACGTATCGGAGGGCATTCTATGTAGGGTCTGTAGGCTATCTGCAATGTCTTCTTATGCCCGATTTCTGTCAATCAAAGAATCTCCCATCTTTCTTATCATATTGAGCGGAAAGAACTTGACCACCTGTGCGAGGGGGTGCTTTGTAGCACCCATAAATCAACAGTCGGGTAACCGAGAAGGAGATCAAGATGACCAAGCAAAACAATAATCGCAAAGGGCAAGCAACTCTGGAGGAGATGGTTAAATCAGGCAGCCAACTTATTCTGATGCATGACGATGGGACTGAACAGCCAATCGAAGAGATCGCCAAGAAAGATGATATTCTGCAATTAGGCACAACAATGAGGGTAATCGAGATGGATAAATCGGGATTAGATAGCGACCCAGCCGATGACGATCCATACGCTAATGAGTTTCACTACAAGAGCTGGTGGAATCAATTTCGAGGCCCCTGGCTGCAGTCAGAGAAGATGACCGAGGACGAGATCAAGACCAGAGCCGATGATGCCTGGGAATGCGGAGACTACAAAGAAATGATAAACTTGATGGCGGAATTGATCTGCCGCCTAGAAAAGAAGAGATAAAAGCAACTAAGCTACTCAATGACCCGGTTCTGCCGGGTTTTCTTTGTTACACATAGTTCATCTACCATATATTCTCATCCTCGATTGTGATTCGAGCAATGGTAACAATGTTGGATTTGTTGGCACTAAGACGTGATAATTCCCGATCCAGATTCAATATACGCTTCTTTGCATTGAGCTCGTCCTCAAGGCGTTTTCTCTTTCTTTCTCTTTCCTCTTCACGATAGATATAGTAAAAAAAACATAGCATTATAAAAGTAATCATAGCTAACCTCAGATAATAAGCTAATGCTGTGCCATATTTCAGCCACTCTATAATTGCATCATTTGGCGAGGGCTAGCAGCTTATAGAAAGCATCTGTGGCGGTATAGACCTGGCTGATCCCGATTAGGACAGTCACCAGATTCCCTTCGATCTTGATATCGGCTATGTAGAGGAAGGCATCGCACTGGTTGGTCAGGAAGATATGGGGAAGCTCCTGATACTCCTTATCCAGTGTGTGGGTGATGATCTTGTCCTCAGTCAGCTTTGCAGGACTACTTTGGCTGTTATCGCCCACTCCTTTATCTTGATCCTGTATCTCGTATTGCAGCTTAGTGAGTGACAAGAGGCCATTCTGCAGGTGTTCGGTGCCGATAGCTTCATTGGCTATCTTGCTTCCGGTTACCACTCCATCCAGGATGTGATTGCCATAGATGCAATTGTTCTGCAAGCCCCTGGCATCTAGCTTCCCGATCGTGCAGGTCTTACCACTGAACTGACCGAGGGAGTTGCCCAGGTTATCCCAGATCTCATAGAAGCCGCAATCGCCTTCGTTTTGGATACCAATCTCATAGTAACCAGAGTCTGGCACTGTCTCGCTCAGATGTTTGCCTTCTGCCCAGGATTGACCGGGCCTGAGAAGTCGGATATCCACTCCCGATTGAGGCTTACGTTCTGTGCCTTCCATAGTATAATAGCCAATGGCGAACTTGTACATGTATACTCCTATTATGATTGTTAAGGATTAGGAATGTGGGATCACCGTCTCATCAAAGTCGGTGATAATAATGATGCCGAAGTCGATATAGCCGGGAGAGCCGATGTATCTCGATTCCAGACTGAACTTGACCTTGGTGGGATACTCGTGCAGATCATCAGGACATTTGGGCAACTGGGTTATGGTGACCGGGAACTGGCTGTTGATGCTGTTATATGCAGTGTATTCGAGATAGAGCCTGCCGGGACTGAGCAGGAAGCTCATCAGGCTATAGTACTCGGCTGGCTCAAGTACCGCTTCCAGATCGAAGGAGTCTTCCCGGTAGGCTTCCCTTCTATGGATGACAGTGGGATCGTAAGCGTTCTTCTTCTCGATGCGATACTTCTGATTGGGGGCATACTCAACCTGCCCATTCTGGCAGAAGAAGTAATAGATGCCGTCATCAGCCCAGCGGATAAGCTTGAAGCCCTTTATAATAGCCATGCCTTCACCATGTATTCATCTTCAATGTAGTTACGCTCCAGTTCAGTTATGGCATAGATCTGATTCTGGATGCGTATCTTGGACTGGAGGGAGAGATTGTATTTACTGAGTTGGTCTATGGTAGCTTCGCAACTCCACTTGGAGTCATGAAAGTCGATCAGATAGTCTTTGATTATACTCTGGAGTTGAGTGGTATCCCCTGCCAGGATATCCAGTGAGCTTATCTGCGGTTTCTCAGGATTGCCTCGCTTGGTAACGAAGTCGACCACATCGTCAGCATTGATGTCTATTATGGCACTGGCATAGGCGTCCTTGTTCTTGAACACGATCTGGCCTTGAGGATTGCTGAAGATGGTGGCATTGTATAACATGAGCATGGCTTGCAGAGCTTTGATGTTATCGGTCTGCTCATCGTTATAGTTTTCATAAGCCTTGCCGGGGAACAGCTTGGCCGGGAAGAGATTGCCATGAAAGTGTGCTTCGATCCAGTGGTTAACGTATTGACTGCTGCCATAGCTGCGACCATCAATGGACCCCACTGATACCAGGCCATTATATAGATTGGTCTCGGAGATGCCGTTCTCGAGGTAGAAGCCAATGAACTCGTTATGAGCATTAGCCAGAGAGGCCAGGTCTTCCACCCAATCGGTCTTCTCTTCATACTCGATCACTACCGGGCAGATGTTGTTGAAGAACTTGTATATACGGCCACGATAGCGGCCTTGATACCTTGTAGTAGCAGGACTCGGATAGGTAGCCTTGATTACTTTCTTATAGGCAAAGACGAAGCTCATGCGGTTAGCTATGGTATCGATCAAATAGCCCCAGAAAGGACCCGGCCAGCCGGAGTTGTCATAGCTGTAAGTCCAACCTCCAGTGGGATTGGGGAACTCTATCAGATTGTCAAAGTCAATGTGGGCAATAGTCAGTGCATTGCCGGAACTGATGTTCAAGGTCGGCAAGTTGAACTGGTTGGAGTATGGTATGCTGATCGGTATTCTCTGTTCGATGTCTTGAATAAAGTAGCCCAATATCCAGATCGGCAGGTAACCCGCAGTAAGGCTATAGTAGTGTGTGAGATCGGAGAACAAGGAAAGCAGTTTAATCTTATCATAACAGGTAATCTTGAGCACTCCGGAGGAGACATCAAAGGATAGCTGAGAGGTGTCTATTATGCCTGTAAAGAACAAGGCAGCATCCCTATAGACCTTCACCTCGAAATGGGATACATAACGCTCATGCTCGTTTGAACCGGAGAGGATGTTGTCCTGTATCCAGGTAGTGGGGAAGCACTCGAAGACCAGTCGCTTGGGTTCTCTGGTATAGTTCGAGACCGACTGCAGTTTATCAGCTGAGATGCTCAGGCTGATGATAGCTCTATTGGTAGCGGAATCAATCAGGCTGTGCTTGACCTGGTTATAGTCTGTGGCATCGGTCTTGCCTTGTATGAAGTCGATCTTAAAGAGATTAGGCATTAGACTTCACTCCTGATCATTTTGCCTGTATCAGCAATCTCGCTAATCTTAACCGGATCATTGGAGAGAGGATCTACGTTGACCTCGATGATGGGCTTGGAGTCCTTCACTGTTTGCTTGAGTGAAACGATCTCGTCTTTCATTGCGGCTATCAGGTCGATCAGGGTATTCATACCGCCTCCGGAAGAGATATGCCCACCAGCGGCATAATATGAGCCCAAATTGGCAGGTAGTGGCACAGTCGGTACCGGTATCCCTGATAGAGCGGTCCTGACCTGATCCAGAGGAGCGAAGTTGAGGAAGTCGAATAGACTCTTGCCCAGTGCTTTGACCCTTTCTTTGGCCGTGACATACTCATCACCTTCAGCTTCGATAAGGATGCCACCTTGCCCATGGGAAGGCCCTGTCAGAATACCGCCAGTAGCTTTCTTCTCAAACTTTGTGGCACTGATCCTGGCGATGTTAGCGATACCGGCAGCCATCGCAGCTGCAGCAGCCGCCACTGCCAGTCCGGGGCCTACTACGGGAATACCTATCATGGACTTATACGCTCCAATGGTGGCAGAGAAGGTATCCACATAACCTTGAGCTATTGCTGATGCCTTCCACAGCTTGAAGCCACGCTCGGTATCCTTATCCTGAGCCGAAGCAAGGTCACCGAAGATCTTGGAGATGCCACTTGCTACCTGAAGCTGATGGTTCGTTCTGAGTGTGTTCAGGGTCTCCTGCTTCTGCCGTTCGATCTCCACTTCAGTATAACCAGCTTCCAGGAGCTTGGCTTTCATCTTCTCATAGTACTTATCAACTTCCAGAAGCTGCTTGCTGTAGCTATCACCGATGTTATCTAGGTCACGAGAATAGAACTCGTCTCTGATGTCCTGCAGTTCCTGCAGCTTGGCTTTCTCTTCATCCTGACGCTCCTGGAGCAGTTTGGCATTACGGACATTGATCTCGGTAATCTGTGCTTGAATAAGCTGCTGTTCCTTCTCCGGAAGATTCTGTTGAGCCCAAGCATAATACTCTTCCATACTGGCTTTGAGAGCGTCATAGGAGTTGACTCCCAGGTTCTCCAGATTGGAGAAGTAGTCGATCTCAGCTTTGTATCTGGCTTGAACAGCATCCTTCTCTTTGGTAATAAGCTCATTATCCTGCTGAGTCTTCCAGGCATCCAGGTTCTCGATGGCTTGACGTTCGGCATCACTGCCATCCTGAGTAAACTCCCTGATCAGGGCCAGCCTTCTCTGGTATTCGGCTTCGATCCGAGCAGTCTCAGTCTGCCTTAATCGGGCAAGCTCTTCCATCAAGCGTAACGCTTCCCTGCGTCTGGCTTCAGCTTCGGATGCGGCAGGATTAGGTGCAGGACTTGATGAACCACCTCCTGATCCACCTCCGGGTTTGAAACTCAAGTCAGGCGCATCCAACATAGCCTGTCTATATGCTGCTCCTATCTGCTGTAGATCATTCTTGGCAGCCTGCAGTTGTCCAGTTAAGGCTCCGAACTGGTTGAGCCGTCTTTCTAACTTAAGCCACTCACCATCATTGCCGAAGTAAGTGGCAGGATTGAAGCCCATAGCGTTACGGTCACTGGTCAAAAACTCCCAGTCCACCGAGTTCATCAACTGCTGTCTGCGGGCTCGATCCCTATCAACTTCTGCCTGCTGTGAGTCGACCTCTATCTGTAGCTCAGCCACTCTCCTGATCTGGGCATTATATCTCTCACCGTAGATCTCCGAGATCTTCTTCTGTACCAGAGCATCAGATGCATTACGCAGGGCAGTAGCCAGGTTATTGTAAGCTGCAGTCTCTAAGTTGATGTTACCCAAATAATCCGAGTAGTTGTCATTCAAAGACTTGATTACGTTCTTCATCTCCCGCTTATCAGCTGCTGTTAATGAGGTCGCAGACCTAAGCTCAAGTAAGCGATTAGCAAGGAGACTGAACTTCTCAGCCTCTACCGAGACCTGCCGCTCCGCATCTTTGATCTCGTCTTTCATGCTCCTCTGAGCAGTGGTAACCTCATCCGTTTTCATGGAAGCGGCAGCCAGACCGAAGCCAAGGGCTGACAAAGCTCCTACGGCTAAACCGATGATCCCTGCAACCGGGTTCATGGCTACTTGCAGGGCATGGTAAGCTGCTGTCAGAGCAGTTACCGCAGTAGTTACCGTTCCGATAATGGGTATGGCGATTACGATACCTGCTACGAAGCCCTTCATAACCGGAGATAGGCTGTTATATGCATCCATGAGCAGCTTCAAGCCCTTGAGCAGGGGATTGATCAGAGTGGTCAGCATATCGCCCACTGTCTCCTGGATGTCTCCCCAGGCATTGGCATTCTGCAAACGCAAATCAGCCAAAGCAGTTGCAGTTCCGCCATAGTCCTCACCAAGCTTCTCCACCAGATAGGATACCCCTTCTGTTTTCAAACGGGTATCATCAAGCTCGATACCATATCTGCCAAGCATCTCGGTATGCCCATTCAAGGCACGCCCCATGAGATCGAAGGCACTCTCCACGCTCATCCCGGTGGCTTTGTTAGCTTCTGTGAAGTCCAGCAGTACCGGCACCAACTGTTGAATCTCGTCCTTGTTGAGTTTGAAAGTCTGGGACAGTTTGGACATCAGAGACAAGAGCTGATCATCCTCGAAGTTGGTAACCTGCTGCATCGATGAAGCGAAATTCCCCATCTCACCAGCAGCCTCGCCAAAGGCGACTGAAGCCAGAGTCATGGCCTGTCTCTGACCCAGTGAGGCATCCAGCAGACCATTCATAGAACTGACCAGGCCGCCTACTACCTGCAAGACTCCATCGACAGCGATCTTCATATCACGAATGGTAGCCAGAGCCTGTTCCGCTGTGATCTTTACCTGAGCAGGCTTCTCCACCGCAGACTGTGCGGACTCCGCCTCCTGCTTGACTTCAGCAAGCTTGAGACTGGCATCGTTAGTGACGAGGACGAGTTTAAAGGTTAGGTCGGGCATTGAGGATAGATCAAGTTGTTATTGGTAGTTTCTGATCAGCAGTTCAACTTCAGTCTGAAACGCTCCAGATACCGAGTATTGAGTCTCAACTTCTTCAATGATGCAGCCATCGTATAACTGCTTGATGTAAGGATCGTTGTTGTAGGATAGCAGGAACTTACCTTTGATCTGTTTCAAGGCATCTGCCAGCTCTTCATGCTGGTTGAAGGCGTCCGCGTCCTCACGTTCGTAGATGTGCTCCTTGGTATAGTAGGGCGGGTCCAGATAGAAGAACGTGTGAGGCTGGTCGAACCGGGCAACGATCTTCTCCCAGGGCTGCTTCTCGATGATAACATGCCTCAGGCGTTCCGAGGCTTCCTTCACCTTATCCAGATTCCTCAGGGGCATGTATTTATAGCCTTGATTGACGCAGAAGTTTTTGCTGCGTGAGCCATAGCTGCAGGCAAGGTTGTAGTAGAACTTGATCGCCCTCTCCAACTCGGTTCTGGGCTCATGCTTCATGAAGTTATCAAACATCTCTCTGGCGATCAGATAGTTGTTTAGCTCAGTTACGAAGGCTTCGGGATGGTTCTTGATATACTTCCAGAAGTTGACCAGATCGCCATTGATATCGTTATAGACCTCGGTATAGCGGCTCTTCTTGGACAACTGCCAGTCTTCCTTGTTGGCTGACTTTCCGAATAGAATCCAGGCAGCACCACCAAAGACTTCACAGTAGATGTCATGCTTGGGGATGAGCGGCAGTATCTTCTTGCGGAGGATACGCTTGCCGCCTACCCATGAGATGATGCTGTTCATTGTTTCACCCCACTTCCCATTGAGTTGGGCAGCGAGGACCCCGATTCCTCCAGTTTGAAGTTGGCGATGATCACTTCATTGAACTCGGACTTGCCTTCCTTGCGGTTGATGCCCTTGGTTCTGGTGACGTGCTTGATATCATAGCCTTTGTAGAGTTTGAGGACTTCAGGGTTATCATCATAGGAAAGGATGAACCTGCCCTTGATGTTCTTCAGAATGTCTCTCAGAGCTTCATGGCTGAACTGCTTGGAGTTCTCGTAAGTATAACCAAGCATGTAAGGTGGATCGCAATAGAAGAAGTTGCTCTTGGTATCATACTTATCGATCACCTTCTCGTAGGAGAGGTTCTCGATGATCACCATATCCAAACGCTTGTGGAGTTCTTTGATGCGTTCCAGGCGGTTATACATGCTGGAGGTGCCACGCTTCTGAGAGGTGCCGAAGCTGTCACCCTTGCTTCCGAATGATCTCGTGATCAGATACATGAACCTGGCAGCCCGCTGTATCTCAGTTAATCCTTCCTGCTTGAGGATATCACCAAAGAGCTTGCGGCTGGCGACTAACCAGTCCAGTTCTCGGATCAGCTCATCAGGATGGTACTTCACCTGCATGAACAGGTTGACCAAGCGGTTATCGAGATCGTTATAGACTTCCAGATCTCCCCATTTGTCTTTGTAGAGGAGCATCCATGCAGCACCACCGAAGGGCTCGATGTATCCTTTGATGTCCTTGGGAACGTACGGGGCGATAACCTTTCTAAGGAGGCGTTTACCGCCTATCCAGCCGATGATCGCATCCATCAGACATCTCCTTTCGGGTCAGTGATACAGAGCCGCAGGTATAGATCAGGCAGGGTGAGGGACCCGAAGTCTTCATTGGTGAAGCCCAGCTTTCTGAGGATCATTTCGAACCTCTCGAAGGGGTATTTGGAGACGCCGTTACCGCCAATCCGAAACTCCCGAGCCAACTTGCGAACCTCTCTTTGTTGGCTCTGATATAGACGAAAAAAGCGGAGATATGCTCCAATGCTTCGAGGGCGTCCATATCGTCTGGCTCCTGGTTTGAGATGATGCGGATCAGCTCTTTATCGGCTTCCGATTGGCTGATCAATTCAAGCAGTTCCAACTCACTGACCTTGGCTACCTTGCCGGAGAGGAAGTCCTCAAGCTTGGCTTTCAAGGTAGCATTCGAGATCGTGAGACAGAGTATTTGCCGCAGTTGGCTATAGCTGAGTTTGGGTTCTCGCTTCATAGAATAATCCTTTTCTTATTTACCAAAGAACATTTCGAGGGCAATGCCCAGTAAGAGCAGGAATTGCGAGGTGGAGACGGTTAGCAGTATCTTCATATTCGTCTCCACTCTCGCCATTCTGGTTACCAGTGACTTATTGCTGTCACCATTGCCATAGATCTCCTCGTGAACCGAATCGATTTTCTCCTTGAGCACCCCACAGCACAACGAGTTGTGCTGCGAGGAACCCGCGATATCAGGTTTGCACTGGCAGTCCATAGCAGTTCCTTGTTTTCGAGTGTAGTTGCGAAGAGCAGTGATCTTATACTCCCGGAGGGATATCCTTGAGCAGGAAGATCTTGTTGGAGGTCACTCCGGAGAACTCGGTGGAGATGACTACGTTGAAGAGGCCATCAGCCTCTCCCGACCAGTCAACTGTCCAGCGTAGTCCGGTGAAGATCACCACCCGATCCAGTTCCTTGGAAGCCACAACGATGGTGGTATCCTTGCTCATGAACAGGGTGCTTTCCAGGAAGTTCTTCTGCTTGGTGGATAGACCGGAGATGTTGAGTTCGACCGTACTGGTGCGCTTGCCCGGAATGGTATAATTGCGGGTCTTGAGCTTGGTCAGCTTAGAGTCCGTCTTACCGGGTTTCTCGGCCAGTTCACCAAGTAGGTCGAAGTTGGTAGTAAGCTCCGTCTTGACTGATGCTTGAGTGGCATACAGCGTATCGAGGGAGGCTTGATCGTAGGTGCCGATCCCGAAGTAAACGAGATCGGCAACCAACACGTCCATCAGCTTGCTGAAGCCCAGGTCACCCTCGGTCATGTTGGAGGGATAGGTGGGCTGCGAAATAGGCTGGGGCATCAGAACACCCCTTTGATCGCCTTGCCTATGCTAAAGAGCCATTTGCGGTTGTGGAATACGTATTCGATGGCTCCTCCGATAGTGCCGAAGATCTTCATGACCAGGTTAGTCTGCTTGGCCGGTAGAGCTTTGGTTGCCCGCTCCACCGCCAGTTGCTTCTTGGCATAGTCATCGAGGTCTTTGGTGGCAGGGTTGATCTTGATATCCTGGATGATGTCCAGGATGATGGCCAGAGCCGAGTTGACCTTGGCCTTGTCGATCAGCGTGCCGGTAGTGCGGGATATGATCCAGACTACCAGAGCTGAAACCAGACCGAGGATAAACTCCTGATTGGCGAAGATGAAGTCCATAGAGTCTCCTTATACTCGCTTAGGTGGTTAACTTGAACACTTTCACGAAGCCCGAGATATAGGTGATGCCGGGGCGGATACGAATGTACCAGTGGTACTTCCAATCGCTTCCGTGGTGTTCGACTTTGAGTTCGGCATCGGTGCGATAGCCGACGATGATGAACTTGGGCAGACCGCCGATGATGTAATCGGCATCCATGAGACGGGGTTTTACGGGGATACCCGCAAAAGAAACGTTGCCGCCTTCCAGCAGCAGACGATCTCCGGCTCCGGTCTCCCGCTTGGCGAGTTCGGCCCGGATGCGAATCAGATCCTTGTGAGCCACGTAGAACTTGAAATTTTCCTGCTCTTCCAACATCTCGTCAGAAAAAGCCAAGAGAGCGGCTTCAAAGCGTTTCGCCCAGTCGGTATAGGTGGTCTTAGAGAGGTTGGTGACGTCGGTGGCGGTGGTGGCGAGTTTGATCACTCCATCCAGAGCCTTGATCTTGGCAGTGGCGGAAGCTCGATCACCCTTGAAGAGCAGCAAGCGGATGGCTTTCTCGGTCTTCTTGGCGATGTGGTTCTCCACATAGGCTCCGAAGGCATCTTCTCCGTACTTGTCCTTGTAGAACTCTACTACGTCACGTCCCAGAGTGAACTCGGCATTGAGTATCCCGGTGGGCAAGGAGAGATCGGCAGTACTCACGTTCTGAGCCGTCAGAGCGCCATCGAGGGAGTTCTTGAAGACCAGGTCATCGATCAAGCCGACGTCGATCTTCTCATCCTTCAGCAGGGGCAGGACCGAGATATCTGAGAGGGTATCTCCGGGCTGACTTCCGATCACCTCATCGATAAACAGAGAGGTTGTGTTGGCGGTCAGGATGTTCATGGCCTTACCGGAGTCCACGTCAGAGATGCCTTTGTAGATCTCACGGTGGCTGGCCTTGACCATGATCTTGTTGCCATCGATGGTAACCTCTTTGTCCACATTGGACTGGTTAGCATCAGGCTCACCGGGAATCGATTTCGATATTGCTCTGCTCATGGTTACGGAGAGGTCTTTGAGGCTCTTCTCGATGCTGTGGATGGCATCGCCCAGCTGGAGGTTAGGGTTACCCCTCTCCAGTTCACAGATCTTCTCAGTGATGGCTGTGATGCCTTTCTGCAGATCGGAGTTGTTGTTATGCTCCGCAACCTTGCGAAGTGAGTTGAGTTCGTTCTTGATCTCAGCAAGGCTCGCTTCGGCATTGCGGTAGTCATCGGCCCGTCCGTAGATCGAGACTCCATTGAACTCGCCTTTCTCGACCTTCTGCCAGAGCTCGGAATTGAGATCTTCACACTTGAGGACTTGCACCCAAGAGCCGACTTTAGCATCGGGGAAGTGTTCCCGGTCAGAAGTCTTGAGGATGTAGTTCTCGACTACGGTGAACTCAGGCACCGGCTGCATGTTGTGGTTCACATCGCACTTACCCACCAGGCCATGCTTGGCGAAGTGGTCGCAGGCCTTCTGAATCTCGTCTCGAGAGTAGTAATCGCCCTGCGAGTCGTGGATATTGGGTTCCATTAGAGTGACGTAAAGCCGTCCTTGAGTGCCACTCGTTTCACTCTTGAACTTGGTGGAGTTGATCTTGTGTTCAAAGCTTCGCCCGGAAGCATTCTTGACCACAAAGCCCTTCTGATTGGCGGGAGTCATCTCATCGAACAGAAGTGAGACCAGCTCGACTTCCACATTGCGGAGTTCTCCCTTGAGAATGGTGCGTTTACGATTCACGCTACCTCCTTGTTGTTGATTGTCAGTTATGTAGTTGTGCATAGTTTACTGCGCTCCAAAGCTGCGGTTCTGCATAAACAATTGATCATCAGCAGACTGGATTGCTTGTGTAAGGTCTCCGAAGTTGAAGTCCTCCGGCTTCACATTCCAGCCGAAGTCAAAGTTGAACTCGTTTGCCAGAGCCAATGCGAGGCGGTTTTGCAGCGGCCTAACTACGAACTGGTAGAACATCCGCATATCGCTGCTGTTATCGCCACCAAGCTGCCCAGGAATGAGTTGTGAGACGATCCTGGCAGGTACTCTGTGATAGGCGAGAATGCCTTCCCTGAGGTCTTTCTTGAGCCCTAAGAAGCCTCCTTCCCGGTCTTGCTGTCTGAGTGGTTCGAGACGTATCTTCACGTCCCGGCTCTCACTCTCGATCAGGACTGTAGAGTGGCTCTTGGCATTGCCTTTGACCTCAGTGAGTGCCTTTTCAATCTCGGTATAGGCATCTGTAAGCACTTCATTGCCTTGCTCATCGGTTACGGTGCCGTCCCTAAGTGTACCACCTTCCACGATCACGAAGTAGTCGATCATCAGGCCGTTCTTGAAGTTGTTGTAGTCGAAGGTCTTGATCTCACCCAATATCTCGATGTTGATGGCTATGGGCAGGCAAGCCAGGCCCCAGGCGTTTGATCTATGTGTGGACTTCTTTACGTGGATGATATCCTCGTAGGCGAAGTCTTTCTTCTGGTTGTTCTTGACCTGGATGTAGTTGGGCTTGAAGAAGCCGAACTCGTCATAGTTCTCCACGATCTGCACTTCACTGGGCAGCATCCTCTCCAGTCCCATCCACTGGCCTTGGGCGTTCCGCATCTTGATCAGAAAGCCATTCCCACAAGCGAGATAGAACTTCATCAGTTCTGCCAGGATGGTGGTCTGATCTTCACAGGCAGGGAACTCAGCCTCTTCCATCCATGCTTTTACCTGGCTGTTCTTGCAGTCAAAATGCATGATGGTCGCCATGGTCAGGGCATCGATACAGCCGGAGTGGTACTCATCGGTATCAAGTAGGTTAAGCAGGTTACTCATCGAATAGGGCTGAGAGACAACTTTCTTGGTCTCGGCTGCTTTGGATACCAACTGCTTGCCGATCCGCTGAAACTTGGATAGATCTATGGGTTCAGGCTTGTACTTGCTCTCTAAGAGTTCACTGGCTGAGCTAATCGCCAGGTTATAGGCACCGATACGCATTACTCTCATGAGCCAGCTCCCGTACCGCTTTTCAGCAAGTCAATCTTGGCTATCCTGACCAGGCGTGTGCCGTCTATTCTGCTTGTGTAATACTCAATACTGGGTAGGTCTCTGTTCATCAGCTTCAGGTAGAAAGAGCGGAACTTCTCTTTGATCAGGTATATGTCGGAGTCCGGATCAGATACATTCTGAGCATTGACGATTAGGAAGATCGTCCAGGCAATATCAGTATCCACATACTGGCGGGAGGTGCCATGCTTACCTGTCTCGGATTCGAGGATCAGGATGGCGCAAGGTAGGTTCTTGGGGATGTTGTCCTTGTTGTAGAGAGTCTCGGCAACACCCGCCAGTTTCAAAGCTTCGGAGATGCGGCTGCGTTCGGCTTGGTACTTCTCAAGAGCGGTCACAGGCTCACCTCGATATCATTCAATTGCTGATAGATCCACTGCTCCCGGTTGGCAATCACAGAAGCAAACACATTACGAGCGGCGATGCCTTCCCGCTTGATCTTGCCCCGGATGAGATAGGCGATCTCGGCTACGGTCAGAGCTTTACCTGTCTCTTTATCAGTCCAAGACAGGTGCTTGCGTTCGACCCAAGCGATGAGGGGAGCGATCGGAGTCCAGGAAGGCACTTTACCGCCCAAAACGAAAGGCTCGTGTTTGACATTGGAGCCTACTCTTAAGATCATGGCTGTATCGGTTGTCTGGAGCAGATAGCCGGTATTGCCGTAGAAGTCGCCCTTATCGTAGATCTGCTGCGCCAGAATCTCCTTGCGGGACTCGGCATCGATGGTCGATCCGATCAGATGCAGCCGGCTCTCCAAAGCAGAATAGATAGCTCTGTAGATCTCAATCATCAGCTCATCAGGAGAAGTAAGATCACGATCAGGCATCAGATAACTCCCACCCGGATAGCACGAGGCTGTCTGGGCTTGAGTTCATTCAATCGATCCAGACCAGCAAGATTGAGATAGGCTTGCAGGATGGTCAATGCTCTCAGCTCAAGATTGGCTTTGAATGCGTCTATTTCGCTCCCTGTGAGCAGTTCGGTGGCAGACTGGTCTAATCCTACAGTCTTGACTATGCCTTCGCCCAGGGTCTTCAGATTGAGAAACTCGGCAGTGGAGTGCAGCATCAGAAAACTGAAACCAAAACGAAAAGAAATCAGGAAAGGCTCCTCTTCCGGCAAGTCATCGTGAGTTGCCCGATCATAGTGCTCCTGCAGCACCAGTGAGTGGATCATCTCCAGAACCAATCCCTGATGCTCCTTGAAGATGCCATTATTGGACATCTCCTTGGGCAGATTGAGGATGGCGAGCATTGCATCTGTCTCGACCGGGATGGGGATCACTGACCTTTCCTCATCATCTCGGAGAGCTCAATGGCTCTCATTCCCACTTGTTTAGCCCACTTGGATGCGAGCATGCCATTGGCTGCTCGTTCCCAATCTCCGGCACCGATAAATGCCAGAGTGTTATTGAAGCCTAGGAGACCCTTGATTCCAAGGTTGAAGCACATGTTGAGCAGCACCGACTTGCGAACCTCATTGAGCTTATTATAAACCTCAGGTATCTCATCGATCAGCCACTGCTCGCAGTCCTGAATATCTCGCTCTAACATGGCATAAGCCTCTTTTTGAGATATGCCTCTGTCATCGAGATTGCGGCCAATGCCGATGGTTAGTCTGCCTGCAGTACAGCGGTATGGCTTCAGTCTCAGACCTTCATGTCTGACCAACTGAGCTTTGATTCGATTCATCAACGCTTCGGTCATGCTAACTCCTTGTTCCAGATGTGATCATTGATCCGGAGCCAGGAAAGCACTACCCAGTATGCTGACAAATCAGGATGAGCAAGGATGAGACAGATTTTATCATTGACAGATATCAAGAGTTCGATTTACTTGCTAAAATGCTGTATGGATGGAGAATAATTGGATACAATCATAGTTATCAGGTCAATAAGACTAGGCGGGAGGGATGACTAGTGAGTAAACTGGCAAGTATACTCAGTGATAAGGACATTGTATTCTTTCAAGCAGATAGAATGTCGTTAGACCCGTATTTTTATGAGCCGTTTCAAGACACTGATGAACGTTTTGATACATCTGTGATATTTGAAACTGATAATTCAGACACAATCAGAAAAGTCGATATTTACGACCACTCGTTCTTTCAGTATTTTCTTGATGGCTCCAGGAAGACGTATAAAATTGGTGATATCATAACTAAAGATAATAAGTTTGTCCCTGTGGTGACCGGACAACTTGGGGCCGTATGTTGTCATAGAAATAGCCAGCACAGGATGGAGAAGTACAAGTCTTCTCTCAAGTATGTATTAATGCTTTATGACAGTATAAACGAACACGATTTCGAGATTATAAAAAAAACCTTCGAAGGCGTACATCACAAAGGGGTACACATTGAGGTGCACGAATACTCAATTAACAAGATGAAAGACGAGGCTCCAACCAATGCTGCAATCGCTAAGATACATAAAATGATGGCAGATGAAGAGGTGGAGATGTTAAAAAACATGGTATCGGAAAATGTGTTGGATACCAACCGGATGCTTGCGATTGACGGGTCACTGCAATTCCTTACTCAGAAATACAATCCTGAGATTTTTTACAATGTGGTAGGTATCTCTAAATCCTTTAATCCCAACCTTACAGGTGTGCTCAAAGGTAAAAAGCATATCGGTGTACTTCTGTCAAAACTGCAATTCGGGCAACGAACTCCAGTATACAAGTACGAAAACAAGAAGAACACCATTGGTGCATGGTACCTGAGAATCCGTGAAAGACAGAACGTGAAAAATCCACTCGAAGGTGTAGTTAAACTAGAGAAAATGGCATTGAAAGAAAACATAGACAATGACGGCTTTGACACTAGCCTGATAAATAATATTTCCTCTTCTATCCTCGCAGAACGTATACCGACCTGCCATGGTCGTGATAGCAGGTGGGCTAACCATCTTTATCCCATCTATTTGACTGAGAGGTATTTAAAATCTTCGTTTTTAAGCGATAAACACTACATAAACCTATTCTGATAAGTGGAGGAGTTATGAAACTTAAGATTGGTAGAGTATCTGCGACCGAAAGCAATCCTTCTTCCTGCGATTCCTTTGTATTTTGGCTTGATGATAACGTGAGATTGAGCCCATTTGATATAGTGAAAGTAGAAAACAAAATCGGCAGTTTTTCCAGCTTAACCTATGCAGTAGTTCAGGATATCTTACATATAACTGACAGCCCTGGTCATATGAGCAATTACATATCCTCTGATTTTGGCGACCTTGAAGCGCAACCTCTTACTCAGAAACTTGGGCTCTCTTATGCTCTTGCTTCAGTAGTACACAACGACAAAGAGAACTATATGCCAGTGCGAGAGGGTTCGGATGTTATGACTGCTGATGCTGAGGACATAAAAAAAGCTCTAGGTCTGGATAACATCCCTTTAGAGAAGTGCATACCAGCAGGCATCATGAAAACATCAACCGGGGTATCTGTTCCTGTGAACTTCAATAGTGATTTTCTTGTTGGACCTGAAGGTGCGCATTTAAACATCTCTGGCATATCGGGTCTAGCGACAAAAACTAGTTACGCAATGTTCCTACTACAGGCGATCCAGCACTATCAAAATGATGTAGCCATTATTGTTTTAAACGTCAAGGGCGATGACCTCTTACGACTAGATGAGAACAACGATAAAATCACACAAAAACAGAAGGATGAGTGGTCACTGTCAGGATTGAAATGCGCTCCATTTACAAATGTATCATACTTCTATCCCTATACAAAACAGGAGCCGCACTCATTAACAGTGTTGAACAATGCGACGATCGAAAGGCAGAAACGGGACAGAATCCTGTTTAACTACATTTATACTTTCCAGAAGGATAAAGAAAAACTGGATTTGTTGTTTACCAACGTCGACGACCCGAATGATACAATTGAATCAATCATCAACTTCATTATGGAAAGTGATGAGTTCAGTGAGGGGCATTGGGAGGACTTTAAAAAGAGACTACGGGAATACACTAACCGGGAAACCAAGCAGAAAAAAACGAACCAGGATATCACAATCCAGTCCTGGAGGCGATTCAGCAGGCTCATAAACAACTCGATCAACAATGACATATTCCAGAAGTCCGAATCGGGAGACCCAGACCTGAGCCACGTTTCTCTGAGTGAGAAAATCAAGGAGATCAAATCAGGTCATACATACGTGGTAGATATCGCAAAGCTAGATGAACAACTTCAATGCCTGGTTTTTGGTGACGTAATCAAAGCTGTTTACGATTTAAAGCATGGTGGAACCGATAGAGAAGATATACCCAGGCGAATTGTTATATTTGTTGATGAACTGAACAAATATGCCCCTTCTACTGCTGTCCGAAACTCGGCTATATTGAACTATCTAAAAGAGATTTCTGAGCGTGGACGGTCAGAAGGTGTCATTCTTGTTTCTGCAGAGCAGTTTAAAAGTGCCGTAAATGACAAAATCAAAGGGAACTGCTCCTCGCATGTTTATGGCAGGACTAATGCCATTGAAATTTCAAAACCTGATTACCGATATATTCCCAAGGTATATGCTAATATGATGACTCGCTTAGGGAAAGGGGACTTGATTATTGAGCATCCAATTTTCAAGACACTCCTCAAAATCAGTTTCCCCTTCCCGTCGTATAAGCAGGGGGCTGAATGAACTCGAGAGAGATAGTTGTAGGCAAATTCACCCTCGAGACTCTAACTCTAGGAATGTACAAGAATCCCTTAGTTGTGTACCGAGAGTATATTCAAAATTCATCCGACTCAATAGATCATGCCATAAAAACTGGACTAATCCAGGATAGTGAGGCCTTGATAAAAGTTAACATCAATCACAAAACACATAGTATTTCTATAGAAGACAACGGCACAGGTGTCTCAGGCAAAGAGGTCTATAATGTTCTATGTGACATTGGTAACGCAAGAAAAGATTATCGGACTGATAAGGGTTTTAGAGGAATAGGCCGCTTGGGTGGTTTAGCTTATTGTGATAAGCTAGTATTCAAAACCTCATATCACGGAGAGGATTTTGCTTCGATGATTACTTGGGATGGAGTTGCCTTGAAAGAATTACTCCGTCCTGATAATCATGAAAGCTCAAGTCTAGGTGATGTTGTGAGAAGAATTGTATCTCAAGATGTTGCTGAGGAAGCCATTGATGCTCATTATTTCGTAGTAACGATGCAAGGTATTAGCGTACACCACCGAGGCACACTATTGCATGACCATGAAGTAAAGCAATACCTCTCAGAGGTCGCCCCTGTACCTTATGATCATCAACAGTTTATGCATGCACTGGAAATTGATGATGCCTTCAAGGATGAAAATCACCGCTTCGACCAATACAAGGTCATCCTGAATGATTCAGCAATACCGATCAAAAAGCCTTACAAGACCAGCTTCATCACTGGAAATCAAGAAAGGACCAAACAAAGAGACAATGTTAAAGAGATTAGGTTGCTGACCGATGAGAAAGGGAGATACTCAGGCTGGATAGCGATCACTAACTTTTATGGCAACATCAGAGACCTATCAATCAGAGGCATAAGGCTTAGAAAGGGTAATATTCTTATCGGGGATTCTACCACCTTCAACCAGTTTTTCCTTGCAGAAAACGATGTCGCAAACTCATGGTTCATGGGGGAGATTTTCATCCACGATCCCGAAGTGATCCCCAATTCTCAAAGAGACGATTTTGAGCCAAACGACGCATTCATGTCCCTTAAGGAATCTTTAACAGAACTGGCGGAGCAGTTCAGAAAAGAGTACCGGAGAGATATGTCAGAATTCAACTCTACGGTTAAACAGGTCAACACTATAGAAAGTAGGCTGGCAGAAATCAAAGAAGAAGTTCAGACGAGTGGTGTGACTTCAGATCACAAGAGGGAGCAGTTACTCAAAGAAAAAGATAACCTTGAAAAGTCATGCCAGAAGGCAAAACAGAAACTCAACAAATTGATATCGAAGAAGGTAGAGGATGAAGATAAAAAGCAGGTCCTGCAGAATATTCAAAAGAAAGTTGAAGGCATAGAAAAGGAGTTTGTTGAGGTTGAAAATACGATTATCGATGCTCCATATTCAACTAAATGTGACCTGCCCAGCAGCTATCCAAATGAAGTACGAAAAGTGTATGAAAGAATTATTGCAGTGATAGATGCCTATTTTGTTCAAGATATAGAAACTGCCAAGAATCTGAGGACCAAGATAATTGAGGAACTTGCAGTTAACCCTAAATCCAAGAAGAGGAAATGAATCAGAACATCCTACTAGTAGAGCCGGCATATAAGAACAAATATCCGCCTCTTGGTCTGATGAAGTTAAGTACATACCACAAAGGCAGAGGAGATAATGTATCCTTTGTAAAGGGACTGGTTCCAGAAGTCAAGGACAGGATTTGGGACAGGGTATACGTTACGACGTTATTCACATTCTATTTCGATGTAACTGTCCAAACGATCAGATACTATAAATCAAGCGTGGCCTCAACGAAAGACTTGTATGTGGGCGGAATATTGTCATCACTTATGCCAGGTCAGCTAAAAGAAGCCACTGGGATATCCCAAGTTATCGAGGGGCTGTTAACATCGGATAAAATCCTTGGCTATCGCCTAAATGTGAATATTGATGAATTAGTCCCTGACTATGATATCCTTGATTTGATAGATTATAAATACCCTGCTGGGGATAATTATTTCGCTTACACGACAAGGGGTTGCCCCAATAAATGTCCTTTCTGTGCAGTCCCCAAACTAGAACCCGAGTTTAAAACTACAAACCACATTAAAGACCAGATTGATGCCATAGACAGCCTCTACGGACAGAAAAGAAACCTGCTACTCCTTGATAATAACGTGCTATATTCAGAATGCCTTGATCATATTGTCACTGACATCCGAGATAGTGGCTTCTCCAAAAAAGCAAGTTTTACATATCCCAACATGCTCAAAGTAAACTACGAAAGGCTGAAAAAAGACCCCGGGAACGAGATGCTATTGCATAAAACCCTGGCTTGGTTATCTCAGTTTCAGAGAAAAATCAGAAGAAAAAAGGATCTAGCGCAGTACATACAAATAATCGACTCTCTGAGTATTAATCTGAATTTCAAGAGCCTTTGTACTTATTTTCAGGAACTAAATGATCTGGTCTCGCCGAACATCGACAAATCTCCCAAACGAAGATATGTCGATTTTAATCAAGGGCTAGATGCTCGGTTATTGACTGACGAGAAAATGAAAACACTCTCCAAAATCCCGATTAGACCCTTTAGAATTGCTTTTGACGATCTTAAAGACACGGATCACTATGTTCGTGCAATGAAAACTGCAATTAGATACGGAGTGAAAGAGTTTTCAAATTACATTTTGTACAATTACAAAGATAAGCCTGAAGACCTCTGGCACAGATTGAAAATCAACATGGAACTGAGAGAAGAATTAGGAGTGGAAATCTACTCATTTCCTATGAAGTATATTCCCATAGGGCATAAGAATAGGGATTTTATCGGTGAGCATTGGAATAGAAAGTATCTTAGGGCAATACAATCAGTGTTGCTGGTAAAAAAAGGCATTGTGTCATCCAGAAAGGATTTCTTTGATAAGGCCTTTGGAAGTACGCTGGATGAATACATGGAGTTGCTGATGATGCCTCAAGACCTGATTATCTACAGGTTTCACTATGAAGGACTGGGCATCACCCAGAATTGGAAAACTCTGTGGGAATCACTGTCAGAAGTAGAGTCGCAAAAACTCCTTGAAATCATCAGTAAACAAGAATTCGGTGATAAGTTAGCTGATTTGAAAACCAACCCCAAACTCTCTCAGATTCTTCCTTTTTATAATATACGCTTTCGATCTAGTAATAATGAGGATCAAAGCCAACAGATGGTTATTGATGAGCTATTGTAGAACCAACGAATTTACGCTATAAGGAGCAGCGCCATGATGGATACATCCACTATTATCCAGTTAACTGGGTTAGTCCCAACGGGGGACAATTGACAGAAAAGCAATGCCCTATTTGCGGAAGATCAGATTGTAGTGTTAACTTAGTACCTGTCAAAACTACCGAATCAAGCACTCAACCGGACTTGTTCTTTTCAGGTAATTGCAGTACCTGCGGTTGGGTACATGTGAGTATGTACCTGGTCAATGACAAGCTTGAGACTGGGCTAATAGACAGAAGTGAATTTATGGGTTGCTTGAAAAGGCATTCTATTATTCGGGAACTATCTGGCAATTTGTCTATTATGCCCATAAGGACTAAAAACGATCTCATGGAGGGTGTTTTTCTGCCTTCTACGCCATTACGACAAGTTGATATGCTAATTGAATACATAGCAAGCCAACAAGCCTCTTTATCTGAGTTTGTCCGATTTGATAGTTCAAAAGACTATCCAATTTGCTTTGCTAAGAATGAATCAGATTTTTGCTTTATCGTGAAATCTGCATATGAGTTAGATTATATTAAGGGCCGTGGGAAAGATAATCCAATATTGGATAATGGTGGAAGGCTCCATCTTTCGGATGAGTATCTAATGTTAACTCTACAAGGATGGGAAAAAGTCCAGGAGCTAAAAGAACAAAGTCCCTATTCAAAGCAAGTATTTGTAGCTTTTCACTTCGATACAAATGAGATAATGAAGGGAATCTATGAAAGTGCTATTGCTCCGGCAGTATCCGAATGTGGTCTATTACCGTATGTAACTCTGGATGATGACCATGGTAATAGCATCACGGATGTCATAATAGCTGGCATACGGAAAAGCAGATTTGTTATTGCAGATGTAACGGATGCAAGCCAAAACGTCTACTATGAAGCTGGATTTGCCTATGGGCTTGGGGTTCCAGTTATCCTCACTTGTCGTGAGGTTAGTGCAGAAAATGACATGAAATTCGATACAAGTCATATTAAACACATTCTATGGAAAGATGGGGAGGACTTGAGAATAAAATTAATCAATCGCATAGTAGCCATGGGATTATCTATACCTTCATGAAGAAAAAAAGAGTGTCCCGGGAAAGAATGCTAAAGCACCGTTTTGATAAAATGCTGTCATATCTGACCAACGAATACAAGGTAAGATCTGAGTATGGTTTTATCTACGTAATCGCCTCAGTGATAATAAAAACTCTTTGGGCTCTAAACCTTGTTGAGTGGTTTAAAATCCTTTTCTATCAATTCT
>Ga0208459_1001488_pt1 | contig 22045 bp, 12 predicted proteins | sample AD_UKC087_MetaG_FD_184433 | JGI IMG/M metagenome (GOLD analysis project Ga0208459, IMG submission 184433) | Active sludge microbial communities of municipal wastewater-treating anaerobic digesters from USA - AD_UKC087_MetaG (SPAdes) (version 2) | ecosystem: Engineered > Bioreactor > Anaerobic >... | reverse complement strand
GTCGTTTCGGATGGGTGTTGTTAAAACAGCATTACCGCCCTTCGGGGCATTGAAACGTAACCAATGCGAGCTCGGATACTATCGTATCCATGTCCTCTAACAGCGTTAAAACAGCATTACCGCCCTTCGGGGCATTGAAACTTTGGAACCAGATTTGGAATCCAGCGGAATCATTTTCGGGACCGTAGTTAAAACAGCATTACCGCCCTTCGGGGCATTGAAACGCTTGGACTTTACAGCACTCTCCGCATACAGACGAAGCTTGTCTGTTAAAACAGCATTACCGCCCTTCGGGGCATTGAAACCGGCCGCCGTCAGCCAAAGTCCAGATAAGACAATCGCTGATGTTAAAACAGCATTACCGCCCTTCGGGGCATTGAAACTTACAATTGGTTGTTCGATTAGGTGTTTTTTGTCTACTCGTTAAAACAGCATTACCGCCCTTCGGGGCATTGAAACTATGATACATAATCCTCCTAAATCTTTCCGTCTCTGCGGTTAAAACAGCATTACCGCCCTTCGGGGCATTGAAACCATTACTTGGATCAGGTTGAAACTTGCGAGTATCAGCATGTTAAAACAGCATTACCGCCCTTCGGGGCATTGAAACACTTACAACAGTGCCCTATGATAGGGTCTTCCTGCAGAGTTAAAACAGCATTACCGCCCTTCGGGGCATTGAAACTGTTACAGGAGCATTCGTAACATCCTCAATTTTGCTGATTGGTTAAAACAGCATTACCGCCCTTCGGGGCATTGAAACTTCCTTCCTGGCGGCTTCACGGTCTTTGCGCTTTCGCGTTAAAACAGCATTACCGCCCTTCGGGGCATTGAAACCTTTCATTTTAGGCCTCCTTATAGCCATTGAAATCTTTGTTAAAACAGCATTACCGCCCTTCGGGGCATTGAAACTCGCCTTGTTGAGAATATCACTGGCCCAATATCCAATGTTAAAACAGCATTACCGCCCTTCGGGGCATTGAAACATATTGCATGTATTTGCCTAATAGAATGGCAATTTTTGCAGTCTCATCGTTAAAACAGCATTACCGCCCTTCGGGGCATTGAAACGTAATCCATTAATATCGTAATGTGTATAAGTCTGGTATTCGTTAAAACAGCATTACCGCCCTTCGGGGCATTGAAACATTCTTGACAAGTCCAATTGAAAAATCTGTGCACCCTCAATGTTAAAACAGCATTACCGCCCTTCGGGGCATTGAAACCCTGGTGCTGCCCACAAACCCATTTTCCGAGTGCCACGGTTAAAACAGCATTACCGCCCTTCGGGGCATTGAAACCAAGGAGGATTGCAACTTCGGAAACCTGATCGTCCTGAGTTAAAACAGCATTACCGCCCTTCGGGGCATTGTAACTCAATTTGGGAAACCAAAAACTCTCCCATGAAATGAATTTTGTTAAAACAGCATTACCGCCCTTCGGGGCATTCCAAGCCGCGTAGGGGCGACGCATGCGTCGCCCCTACAGGGTAGACCCACCAACACCACTTTGTGGGTGATTTCTTTTTTTCTTCATCGCGAGGACCCCGGCGACGCCTGTGCCCGCCGCATCGCGGACGGGTACGGCGATTTGCAGGAAACGTTTTTCAACCTGTAACAAAACAAAAACTGCAGACTGCCGCGCCCCCTTCATGAATCTTATGTAACATGGTAATCTAACAACGGGGGCTCGCAGTGACGACAAGGTTCCGCCCTTCGGGGCATTGAAACACCCAAACTCGTGTTTCTGCATCGAACGTATAGGTTCCATTAAAATAGCATTGCCGTCCTTCGAGGCCAGCCCGTCATCGTGAGGAGCGCAGCAACGCTGGTGCCTGCCACACCGTGGACGGGTACGGCGATCTGCAGTTTACGCTTTTCAAAATAGAAAACAACAAAAACTGCAGACTGCCGCGCCCCCTTCGTGAATCCTTTCTACGATGGTGATCTATCAGCGGGGGCTCGCAGTGACTAAATGGCACCGCCCTTCGGGGCATTGAAACGATTCCTCCCACACGCCGAGCGTCCATTGGTTACTCTCCTCCCAAACCAACGCCCGCGCTGGCCGTCTTTCCGCGCTCCCAGCGGCTCCCCCGAAAATCTATCCCCTAATCTGCACATTCCCTTTACAATTGACTAAACCGAACCTGGAGCGAACACACCCTCATGAACAACGCAGCCAAGCGCAGCCTGCGCATCGCCATCCTCGACAGCGACCCCTACAGCCGCAGTTGGAACGCGTCCCTCCTAATGCGGGACTGGCGCACGCGCGTCTTCGCGGAAATTGAAAGCTACGCGCAGCTGGAAACGCTGCTCGCGCAATCCCCTATGCCCCTGGATTTTGTCATCGTCGACCTGGACAATGGAACCGAAAACTACGCCCTCCCGGCTGTTCTAAAGCTTCTGCAAGAGAATTCCAAAAAGACCAAACTGATAGCTATTGGGCAGAAGCCTGACGAGGAAGCCCTGAAGCACTTTCAAACCTCAGTTTTTGCCGGGTATCTGCTAAAATCCGAAGCGCAGGTATCCCTGGCATGGGCGGCGCGGGAGTGCTCACTGGGCTTCAGGGTCATCACCCCCGGAATTGAAGTTGCCGCAAATCGCACAGGTCTGAAGCTCCCCCAAAACGTCGTGGTGATGTTGGAAAAAGAAGCGGCGGGTTTTCTCAGCAGCGCTGGGCAGTTCAAAGTCCGGCTGGCTTTCGTGATGAGCATGGAACGGGATTCGATCGCGGACGAGATGCAGCTGGAACAGGATTCAGTATTCACACTAATCTCACGCCTATATGAAAGCGTTGGGGTGAACGACCTGCTTGATGATGATAATTGGGTGCGGCTTGTCTGCGAGGAGGACCCAATCTTGCGAGAAAAGATCCAGGCCTTCCTTGAAAACCAAAGCGGAGCTCCCGGCAAAGAAAGCGTGGCCTACCATATTGTTACCAAACCCTTGTTCCGCAAGCATTTTTCGGAGTAGGTCGGCTCCGCCCTCAACACTGCTTGCAAGTGGGACATAATGGCCAGCCGTAAATAGACACAAACTACAGTTAAAGAGTGTTTTCTTTCAGACTCTACGCATTTAAAGCCGTGTGTCTGATAAAATTAGGGCAGGCGTTCATCATTAATGCGTACGGAGGGAGAAATATGGCAGCTATCGCGATTTACCAAAACAAGACAGCCGAAGGAAAAGAGTGCGTTTTTGGTTTCAGACTGACATCGATCAGAGCAAAGAGAAGTGGCGTTGACCCAGCACATCTTATATTCAGACACCAACTTGCCTTATCCAGTTTTATAAATCTGCTCTACGACCCGGAACGGGATATTACCTACTGCCTGCGGTACATCATCGAGCCAGACCAACAAACCTACTCGATGGGAGACATCGAAATCGCGTTCCTGGTGAAAATCGTCCTGACAGACGCCAGTAAGGATGCCCGAATGGAAGTCAATCGGCTGGCTGGGGTACTCAAACCGCTGATGGGAAGCTCCTTTGAGGACTACTCCTGGAAACAAATCGATGATAACAACGAGCTGCAGCAGTTTATGAATCCAATCCAGTGGCAAAACAGCCATTTCGCCGAAATTCGCCGCAGAGAAGAGAAAATCCAACTGGGAACGCTGCTTCCACAGAGGCCGGTCGGTTTTATGCAGCCTTGTGAAAGTGATGCTGAGGATAAACCAAAGCTGATTAACTACGTCCACCCCTACGTCACGCCGATTCAGGGATTTCCCAGGATACTCAAGTCGCTGCTTCAGAGTTCCGGAAAAACCATTCTGACCACGCTCCTAAAACCCACGGTGTTTTCGGAAAAGGAAAAGCAACAGCTCTCTGAACAAATTGCTTATTGTGAGGAGAGCGCGCGGCGCGATGATTCAACAATGGAAATTCACAGGATTCGCGTAAACACGCTCATCGATGGTCTGCTCCGGCAATTTCTTACCCTTCAGGATGCCCCGTTTTACCTCACCTTCACTGTCGCTTCCGAGTCAGCGCTGGACAGAATAAACCTGGAAATGATTGGTTTGGGCCTTACTGAACCAATTGGCCAGTACGGTGGGTCAGACACGTCGACGCTGCATTTTGGCGGTTATGACGTTGTCCGGCCGGAGATTCTTTCCGAACACAAGATTCTGGTTGAGAACATGCGGTTGCTTTCTCAGAAGCCCTGGCCTGTGGAAACACACACACAAGACATACCCAGATTGCGCTATCTATTTGACGGCAAAGAAGCCGCCAGCGCCTTTTACCTGCCGATTAATGCAGAAGGGAACCTTCCCGGCATCACGACCCACTACATGGAAGAACTAGCTATTCCGCGCGAAATGCTTGAGCCTGTCAAAAACAAAAAGGGAGCCATCCTGATGGGACGCAATAGTTTCTTGGGTTTTGAACAGGACCTATATGTTTCGGAGGCCACCCGCCGCCAGCACACCTATATTATCGGACAGACGGGTACCGGAAAGACGACCCTGATGAAGACAATGATTCTTTCTGATATGAAAGCAGGGAACGGTCTGGCTGTAATTGACCCGCACGGCGAACTGTACGATGACTTGCTTGGGCTGATACCGGAAGAACGCAAGAATGATGTTGTCTTGCTCAATCCATCCGACACCCTGTTTCCTGTGGGGTTTAACCTGCTTGAGGTTAAGCATGACGATGAACGCGAAGCAGTTATCAAGGAAATCCGCGCGATTTTGAAGCGATTTGTTTTTGAGTATTACGAGATTAAAGATGGTGGTTATGCTGGACCCGTCTTTTTTACTCACATCCAAAACAACCTGCTCCTGGCAAGTTCAGATACGCAGAATCCAGGCACAATCCTGGAAGCAAACAACATATTTCTAAAACCCGACTACTGGAGGCGGTGGTTGCCGCTGAAGTGGCAAAACCACGTCCTGCAGGATTGGGTCAAAAATCAACTGTCAAGAGTTGATTATCAACGCGTGACCCAAGATGGGGGATTGTACGGGGATTACTTCGCGGGAAAACTGAGTGAGTTCACAAACGACCCGCGTATCTCCCTCATATTTGGTCAGCCCTATTCGACGATAAATTTTACAGATATCATCGAAAACAAGAAGATCCTGTTGGTCAATCTCTCCAAAGGCTTGCTTGGTGAGGCAAGTTCGTCCTTATTCGGAATGATCCTGATGGCGAAATTCAATACCGCATTTATGGGACGGCGAAAGAATCTGGAAGAAGGCAAAAAGCTTACGCCTTTCTATCTGTACGTGGATGAATTTCAGAACATCGCGACCGAGAACTTTTCCATCCTGCTCTCAGAAGCCCGGAAATTTGGCCTGGGGCTTATTTTGGCGAACCAATTCATCAGCCAGGTGCGGCAAAACAACATCAAGGAAGCCCTGTTTGGCAATGTTGGTACTCTGATTTCGTTCAGATTAGGAATTGAAGACGCGAACGATATGGAGAGCCAGTTCCTGCCGCATTTCAACTCCCAGGATATCTGCAATTTACCGAATTACACCGCAATTATCCGGACGAACATTGAAGGAAAACGCACACTTCCCTGCAATTTCCATACTATCCTTCTAGAACATATGGACCAATATTGCGACAAAAAAGAAGTTGTTCAAGCTTCAAGGGAAAAATACGGAACGCCAAAGGACTTGGCCGAATTTTTGGTGGAAGTCTCTTTAGCTCCAGAACGTTTGAGCGCTACTGAGTTCTATTATCAGGAAGATGGGAGCGCCCCAGACGAACAGCTTATTAATTGCGATTTAGCGCGTCCGTTAAGCTTGCTCAGCGATAGTCCGGAGAGCTACCAGAGCGACCTGGAAAACATCTACGGTCAGACAAAAGCTCAGATTATCCAATTCCTATATCACGAAAAGTCTTTGCCAATTACTGAAGTTACTAAGGTCTTTCGGCGGATGAACGCGGTCGGTTGGGAAGAGTTCCACAATGACAAGGTAAAGTTTCTCAAGTCAATTAGCCAGAATAACCCAGACCAGCTGCGGGCACTGATTGGATTGACAAACCATATCATCCGAAAGGCTATACTCCCCATGCTTCAACGCTCAGCTAGAAGAGTTGGCACCAAGGAAGAAGCCTCGGTTTTTGAGGAAATCTTTGAGTTAATAAAAGAGGAAAAATGGGGCAGCTGTTTTTCCATGATGGGCAGGTTTGTGGCCATGTTTGCCGCGGGGCACGATTATATTGAACGATTCTCCACCAAGGGTCGGGACAACCAGTAAGCGCGTTTAGCTGAGCATGCCTGCTTGGGCAGGGCTATTCCATCGACCCTCATTTAAATGCGGATTGATTTGCTTGCCAACAATCCGCAAGCCCAACCAGAATGCTGGAATAACTTTTACAGAACTGCGCAAAAAACTCAAGTTATTAAGGGCAAACTAACTGGCTTTCGATCTTTTGTTACATACTCTTTAATGCGTTGCACACAAAAATGTTTTGCTTTTGGGCATCAACAACCACTGCGCCAATTTTGCCATATTTGTTATTGAGCTGCTTAGCATGTTCCAACAACTCATTCATCAGACTGAAGTTGGAATAATCACCAGTGTGCTGGATTTTCTTGCCTAGAGTCTCAGCCAAATCTATCATGCAAGCCGCCTGTAAAAGCCCCTCAGATTTCACATGTTTGAGAGCCTCTTTTTGCGCGTCAATCGCATGCTCCAAGTCATCTGCGTCCCCTGATATGTCATAACGAAGCAAGAATAATTTCGCTAGTTCTGAGTAAGACTTTTGGGCACGCGGCGATGAGAGGAGTTTATTAGTTGCATCCTGCGCAATTGAAATCGCGTCGTTTAGATTCTCAACGCGCTTTCCCGCAAAATACATTTCTTTGTAATACATAGATGCAGTCATTAAGCTTTCTGGAAAGTAATCAGTATCTTTGGCGGCCGTGGATACTACCTGAAGCTGGATGTTGAGGGCGTCCTCTAGGTCAGTTTGCTGATCAAATGCCTTATAACTTTTATACATTACAGCCGCCAAGTCTTCAAGATTTTTAGTTCGCAGGCTATCTTCCTCAGAACTTAGCGCAAATGCCTGTTGAAACAAACCAGCTGCTGTTAAAAAATCGGTCCTATCAGAGAACGGGCTCATACTTAGGTCTTCCAGATGACCCAGCATGTTATAAACAGGTGGAAGCAGTGCGTCACCAGGCGTTGCGTCACCAAGCAACTCATTGAGGCAGTTTCTGGCAAGCCCTATGTCAATGTAATCATGAAATATTACATATCGCGTCAGATAGGCTTTAGCCAGATTCCAATAATAAACATAGCGATCAGGATGATTACGATGCGTGAGAGTAATTGCCTGAAATTGATAATCAATCGCCAGGTCTATTTGCTTCTCGTATGGTCGGATACCTGCCTGCCTGGTAAGAAGCATGCACAGCTGATTGCATGCGCGAGCTTTTCGGTCGCCTTTTAACCTGGGCGAATTACAGAGGACGCGCAGCGCTCGTAGGGTCTCACGAGCTTTAACTGGATCCAATTGGTCAACCGAAAAGTCGTCCAGTCCTTCCATTTTTTGATAAAGGGCAGGGAAACTGAGCTGAGCCTCCTCAAATTCATCGGGTGTCAGGTACGCGTCCAAGGCACCATCAAGTCCAAAAGCCAGGCTGTCCTCCACGAACTGCAAAAGGATATGCAGGTCTTCATAAGTTTGATAGTTTCTTTTCTCTTCTGCGTCATCAAGTAGATTCCTCAAGACCCAAACGGTCTTGTAAGACAGCATCCAAGGGTTCTGGACAAATATCTTCTTCCGCTTTAACCAGGATGGTATGTCAAGAATGTCGTTAATGAGCGACACAAAGTTTCCATAATTTTCTGTGTCCGCAATCATAAGTCCCTGGGCTGCATGGTATCCTTTTTGGAGTAAAACAGGGAGGTACTCTTCAGGCATACGGATAACGGTTTTTATTACGAGGGAAGGGTCCCAACCTGAAAATTCCTCGTCAAATGGAATTAATTCCATTAACTTTTTTAGAGTTTGATTTCGTTGGTTTTCATCTGCTTGAGATTGTGGAACAAAGATCAATCGGGTCCATTTATCACTCACAATAAGCAGCAATGGGGCATCCAATTTGCATGATTTGCTGCAATGAGGACATACATACTGGTGGAATGTGTCATCAAGCATTTTCTCACATTCCTCTGGCTGGTTCTTAGTATTAACCAGCAACCAGATAGATGCAGAAAAAACTAACCCGCAAGTAGGACAAATAATGTCGTGCTCTTCTGAGTATCCCCGAACCACAAAATTCGATGTCATGTGCTCCTCAATTAGTAATTCACTGGGTATCTAAGATTTCAAATAAATAGGGTTATTTTCCTTGATTCTCGACGTTTTTCTGATGAATCTTCAGAAGTTACCAATATTTTTAGCACACCGATGGTAAAATATTCCTAACAAGCGTACATTACAAATTTTACTATCTACGCTTGTTGATTATGTTGAGAAAAACTAAACACATGGGGGGAAACATCTCTATATAATTGTAGTTGAAGATAAGGGCAGGATGAGACTATGAAACTTCAATCATCAAGAAACCAAAAAGCCATCAAGATAATCACAACATTGTTACTCTTAATGGGTTGTTTGTTTCCAGCCAGTCGCTCCCTCGCCCAAACAGGTGCAGCGGAGAACATTGCTATTCTTTTCGTTTTGGATAATTCCGGCAGCATGGGCACTTATGACCCCACCAACCTGCGATACACCGCTACCAAGATGATGATTTCGGCGCTTGATCAAGGTGATAAAGTCGGGTTCATTCGGTTTTCAAGCGGCAGCGAGATTATTACCGAGAGAATGGTCGAACTGGACTCCAACACAGCCAAAACTGAGCTTTTGAACCTGATCCAACCTATTTATCCAGATGGCTATACGGATTTTAAAGCAGCATTCGAAAACGCCAATTTACTGCTTTCAAAAGAAAACCTGGGCGAATATAAAACTGTCGTAGTCTTTTTAACTGATGGCAGACCAGAAATTCCTAATTTCTATTACAACTACCCAAATGAGGCTGTTTCGGCAGCGGTAGCGCTAGGAGTTCCTGTGTACGCGATTGGTCTCACATCCTACGGCCAAACCGCTGTCTTGCAGCGAATAGCAGAAGAAACCAGCGGTAAACTAATTCCCGCGAATACTGCCAACGACCTGGTGGATAGCTTTCTCCAAATCCTGGGAGAATTGAAAGACCGCACGATAACGAGCGGAACGCAGGCAGTCGCAGAGAAATCGGTGGATTTTTACCTGGACCCTGCTCTAACGCCTTACATCAGCAAAGTATCGTTTGTCGCCAGTCATTCGCAGAATATGCAGATGTCCTTAATCGATCCGACTGGGGTCGAAATTCAAGCCGGGTCTACCGCCGTCAGTTTTATGATGACCGACGACCCCAATTTTTCAGTGGTTACAGTTGACGCGCCAGCCAGTGGTGCTTGGAAATTTACTTACAATGGCTCAGGCGAGGTGCAAGCCAGGGCAATCTTGCGCTCCAGACTGAGGACTCAGATAACCTCGCCAATCAGCGCTATTCAGGCTGGAAAGCCCGCCCTGATTACCACAAGCATTATTGAGGAACTGGCAGACGGAAGCACCAGAAAGGTTGTCGGAAACGCCGCGTTTAGCGCTGAGGTCACTCTTCCTGACGGAAGCAAACAGAGCCTTGATCGATTTTATGATGACGGCACGCATGGAGACGCCCTGGCTGGTGATGGGAATTTCAGCCGGGAGTTTGTTGAGACGCAGCAAAGCGGAACCTACATGATCCGCCTTAGCGGCATGAAGGACCTGATACCAGTATCGGCTTACCGCACATTTAGCAGCGTTTTTATTCCCGATCTCAAATTTGTGGAACCTTCCAGTGATTATGTGGAAATCAGGACTGAACCGATTTCCGTTGACGTAGTGTTTGATACAAACTTGGACCTCTCCCAAATCATGGACGGCACACTCCAACTTGAAATCCGCGAACCGGATGGAAAAACAGCAACGAGCGATTTGGTTTGGAAGGAAGGCCAATTCTCCAGTTCATTTGCACCAAGCCAGGATGGCACGCACATCCTGAATGTACTTACTGATGGATTATTTATCCAGGGCGTATCCGTAGACCAAACGCTCACCAAGAACCTAACGATCAAACGAATTCCCAGCCTTGCAGTTGCGGATGCCCACTTTGGTTTCGATGTTCCCATTACAAATCCGCGCTTTGATGTAATGGGGGTTTCAGAGGGTATCCCCTTTACGCTAAAAGTTCAAACCACCTCTGCCCAAGAAGAAAAATTTAAGATTTCTACTTTGCAGCTTCCGGGTTTCGAGGTGGAGAATTCCCAGGTTTACACAATTAAACCAAATGTAGTGAATGAAATATCCGTAATGATGAAGCCAACAGGAATGCTGGCACCTGGAACCTGGACAGGATACTTACTTCTGACGCCAGAGAGCGCAGTAGACATTACTGAAAACAAAGTGCCTGTTTCGTTCGAGCTGTTCCAAAAAATCATTCGGTTTAACGTGGAAGAAGTGCTGGTCCAGTGTGACAAGATTTTCTGCTTCAGAATCAGCCCAATCCAGCTGCGGATTTCTTCAAATTCGACCAGCAACAAAGAAGAGACTGTGCAATTCGCATTAGGTGGAATTCCAGAGCTGAGCCTGAGCAATCCTTCGCACTATATTCAAGCGAATAAGAATGATCTGGTTTTAGAGCTCAAGCCTTCTGGTCTGCTTAAGGCGGGAAGTTATGCCAGCACAATCACATTCACGACCCAAAACCCCAATATCAACCTGGAAAATGAAAACGGCGGCAGCGACCTGCGCTTCAGCTTTGAGGTACCTGGGCTCTGGCAGCGCTGCAAGTTTCATATATTCGGACTGGCAGGCTTGTTGTTTGTCCTCTTCATCATTTTGAAATCTGCCGCCCGAAAAGTCGGAGACGCAACCAAGAAGCCAATCGTCAGAGGCACACTGGTTTTATGGAGACAGGATGATCCAGACGCTCTAACCACCATCAATCTTAATGAGAAGGGGAAAGCTGAGGTCCGGGTAGGCAGCAGCGCTGATTGCGACATCATTGTGAACGACCCCAGCGTTCAAGCAGAACATTTCAAACTAGTTGTCACGAAGCAAGATGGGCAGCAGCGTATCATATTAGAGCCATCAGGGGAGATGAACAGCGGTTATCGCCGCGTCAGCAGCCCCACTTCTCTCGATGAAGGTCCGATTTACAGTTTTGGCGTATACGATTTCAAGTTTATTAGTGATCCAAACATTTAGGATAAGGAGAACACATGGAAAACGCAGGTATTGCAGAGGAAAAAATCGCAATTCGTTTCGATCCAACTTTGTTCATCTTCTTGGGAACAACGGCTGGTAAAGTCGGTTGGCGCCTGAAGCAGCTTTTTAAGGAAGCCTATGGAGACATTCCAATTGTCAAATTCTTGTCCCTTGATATTGACTCGAACATTGAGGAACAGGGTTCAAAATTTTTTGACAGAAACAGTGAACGCATTGAATTATCTGGCGTTGATCCTTCGGTAGTCGTTGAACATTTGGACAACCATCCGTTCACCAAAGCATGGTGGCCGAAGTTCGCGCCGCCGCCAGGGATGCTAAGTGGCGCTGGTGGTTCCCCCAGACAAATGCGCTTAGTGGGAAGGTTGACTTTTTTCAACAAGTTTACCGATAACACCTTTGGAGGCTCCTTATATTCGCGTCTGAGTTCAGCGCTTAATGCTTTGAAGCTAATCCAAAGACAGCGAGAAACCGAAGCTATTGAAAATAGTAAATTCCGTTTTACTGTAAACAACAATGCCATCAATGTTTTTCTTATCTTCTCCCCTTGCGGCGGTACCGGCTCCTCAATGGCTTTTGATTTAGCCTACATCTGCCGGAAAATTCTGGAAAATAACAATCCAAAAATTACCAGCATGAGCATGGCCCCATCAGTATTCCTCCAGGAAATAAAACCTGAGAAATCAGCTGAAAGAAAAAAAGCGCTGGCAAACGCCTACGCGTGGTTCCGAGAGAACAACTATTTACTCGAGCACCCGGAATGGAATGTACGCTATTCTAACGAGGTGAACGTAAATATCGCCAAGCCGCCTTTCGATCAACAGTATGTTGTTGGAATTGAAAATGCAGCAGGACAACGGCTAAGCTCTTTGGATGATGTTGCGAATATGATGGCGCAAGCCCTATTTCTTACGTCTGGCCTCTCGCTTCAAGCTAATGTTGCTCAGATGGCTGCCAATGTCGTCGGATTTGGAGAGAGATTTGAGGGTAAGTTGTGCGCCTTCAGTTCATTAGCCGCAGCCTCTCTGATCTTTCCCCAGGTTCGGCTGCGCGATTTCTGTGCCAGCAAGTATTCCCAAAAAGTCTTGCGGGAAGGTTTTTTGGCCACGCGGGAGGACGCGATCATCTCACGGACTGCCTCCTTAATCCTTACACGAAACAGTCTTCTCGACAAGGATTTGATCAGGAACCTGCAGTCGATTAGTCCCATCCCATTTATCCATGAACAAGCGCTCAAGGATGCTATTGACGTTGCCAAGGCAGTTTCAATTGTTGAGAACCAGTACATGGAGGCACAATTACTGGTCAAGGACCGGATTAAGGGCATCGAAACAAATTACGATATCTTACTGGGCAAGGCAAAAGAGGCTTTAGCCAGAGAAGTGCTGCAGTTTATCAAGCAATATGGTATCTCGACGACCATAGCGGTATTGGAGAGATTGGCAAACCAAACCCCTCTACAACAGCCTACCCAGGCAGTCACCTCTCTCAATCAGGTCATTGCGGCCCTAAACCAGAATGGCATAACAAGCGAAGACCTGAAACGCGAAAAGACCGAATATGAACTGGCTAAAGATAGACTGAAGAAACTTGACGATGGCTTTGAAGATAAGCTTGAGCGTGCAGTATCGAAAAAAGGCTGGGACAGGAAACTCAAGGCTGCTAAGGAATCTGCCATCAAGGAGATGAAAGACGCAATTGACTCTGAGCTAATTCAATCAGCGCAGGATCAGGCCAGAAAGTTAATCACCGAGTTGTTCGGAGAGGTTTCACAATTCATCTCTGAACTAAAGGTTGCAACGAGTGATATTGAAAAAATGCTGACACAACTCGATGAGAATGCGAAGCGATTATTAAAACCTACTGCAAATACAGCGGCGGTGTATGAGTTTCGCAGAGAAATCGACGTGGATTTTCAAGCTTACTATCAGCGCTTTACGAAAGAGATCACCAGTGTTTCCGATTTCAGTTTCATCCCAGCAAGTATCTCTGCCGTTTCGGAATTTTGTAAATGGGTAAAACAAGGCTTTAATGCGGACCTTCAGACCTTTACGGGCAACCTGTTCACACCGATGATAGAAAACTTGTCATTACTCTCCGTCATCCGGGAAATTGCAGAAACTAAAGGCGCAGATCCTCGGACATACCTCTGGAATCAAGTGCGTGAAACCTTTAAGTATTGTAATCCCTTCTTTAAGTACAACAAATCCATTGGCGTGCCGAACCCAGAAGAGGACAAGTTGTTAGGAATCGAGGACGACACAGATGAATTAGTCGCGGACAATCACGAGGATGATATCACGGTTGTACGAACCGGGATAAAGAACAGAGTTGATTTTTTGGTCCTGGAGCATGGACTCCCAGTTCATGTTTTGGATGACATGGCCACTTGTCGACAGATGTACGATTTGGTACTGACTCCCGTCTCGGGTAAAGATCGGCCGGATGACCCGCTGCACGTGCTCCCGGAAGTCTATAAGGATAACGAAGACTTTATGCCGGAAAAAGATAAGGAATCCAAGCAGTGGTTCAGCATTGGCTTCGCTTTCAAGTACATCGTCCACACCGGTAAAAACTATTACCTGGATATTCTCAAGGATTATGAGAAGAGCAAGGCACGTCCGGGAAAAGATAACCTGCTTGGAAACAGCCGGGAAAGCGCGAAGATCGCCTTTGCCAAGAACTCTGAATTTGTAGCAAAGGTCGAAGAGGCGGTAGACAAGGAAATCGCGGGCATGGGTAATAAAGAGGCTGTCGCCTATCTGGACGCAGTTATCCAGGAATACAATGCCAAGATCGCCTCGCTTTCCAGTGGCGGGGATAGGGGGATCGTCGATCAATATCGGCAGGAGCTAGAGGATATCCGGAAATATCAGGATGCATTGAAGTCGTAACAAACAACCTGGGAGGTTGGCAAACCAGCCAACCTCCCAATCTATTCCCATGTTTTAGCCAATACCACGGTCTGGAGGAAACACACTATGGGCAGCAGCGAAATAGGCCTCGTCACGCCATGTTTTTGCATCGCGCTGGATGATTCATCTGAACGCGTTCTTCAGGAGATTAGCCAGCTTCATCATCAGCGAGGCGAACACGCAAAAAACATCAGTGAATTTCTGCGTTTCTCATTGGCTCAAACCGACTTTTTTCCAATAAATGACAGCCTTCCTCAAGATCCTACGGGAAACTCTCCATCGAACCGATCCGATGTCTTTGCGGCTCTTGTGGATGGGAAAGAAAAAGTAAAGAGCTTATTGGATGGAAAGATAATTGAGCTGATGGATCATTCCAGACAGATTCAAGCGGGGTTTGAGGGGCAAAAAGACGTGCCTTTCAATATCTTCTTGCTTGCTGATGGAAAAGACATGCTTGCCGGCGGCCTGCTAATCCCAATTATGTTATTAGTCCTGGATACGATTTCTAAGCGTGATTCATTTAAACTTCACGTTTTGCTTAATGCTGCTGCTTTTCCAGAGACCGACCAGGATAAGCATCCTGACTTGTTTGTATACTCATTAATTGAAGAATTAAAAGAGCTAACCAATTCAGAGTCAGAATACCTAAACAAGATGTGTGAAGCTCTGAAAATTGACCCTCCCCGCCTCGAAACTACCTCTTTGTACCTGTTCCACAACCAAAAGATGGGAGCGGGTGAAGTCAGCGACAATGAGACCATGGAGGGCATGATTGGGAATAGTCTGCTGCACCTCTTAAGCGGCAATTCCGCGCAACAATTCGCCCAAAAATCTGCCAGATCAGGAAGAAGCTTGCCACTCATTGGAATGGGCACAGCCTTGGTGGCATATGACCCTAAAGCTTTACAGGAATATTGCAGCCTGAAAAAGTCCCTGGAAATAATTGACACACTACTGCTGGGCGAGGGCTTGGCAGGCGCCGCGAGCGCGGAGGCGAGCCGCTTAAAATCATCACTTGGAGATAGCGAGCGCTGGACAAGGGAATTGTTCAGTCCTCTTCCAGATCCAATAAGCCAGGTGTTATTCGACCCCGAAACCAACGATTACAAAGTGGTCCTCAAAGAAATTAAGCTGGAAAAAATCCAATATGTGGATTTTCAATCTCTGGGCTGGTTGGCAGAAATAGAGGACAGCGAACAAGGAATTGTTAAGCGTATCGTTGAGGTTAGCGCTGAAAAAATCGGTGCAAACGCGGCACGCCTGAAAAAAAATTGGAGTTCCGAGATTACTCAGTTTGCAATCAGTCTACCGCAGCAAAGACAGCTCTATCCCGGGGGGATTGACACCGCCAAGCAAAGCCTGGTCGCATTGATTTCACAATTAATGGACGAGTTGAAGAATTCTGAAGAAAGACGAAAAGAGGTCGAAAAAGGCAGGAAAAAGCCTGATGACCGCCTCAAGAAGGTTCGCAATAAAATCAAATTAATTATCGAGAATATCCCTGACAAGCCCAAATTCATCGCGAAAATTCCAGAGGAGTATCAAGAGCTTGCGGCCGCTATTTACTATCACGTGGTTTATCTCATTCCGATTCTTAGACTTCGGATGCTGAAGAAGGAGTACCAGCAACGTATTCAGGAAATCACCGGAATAGATGTGCAACTAATCGCAGCGGACACCATCCGCGAAATGGTTGAAAAAACATGTGGTAGTGAAGGTGTGATCGACGGCTGGTTGACGAAGATAAAAGGCTTGAAGGATCACCTTCTATTTGTTGGGGCAGAGTTTGAAGATGCGTTTAAGCAGTCCGCGATTATTGCGGACAGTGGTTGGATGGAGTATTTTCGAGTAGCGATGATGAATCAGGACATCGCTGACAAGGTTTACTTAGACCATCAACGCCCAACAGATTACACAGCGACAGAGTTAATCGGCAAAGCGAATTTGTTTGCAGATTGGCAAGAAACTGTCGAACCTATTCAGTCAAGATTATCTGACTATGCCATGAAATTATTCAAGGATCTGTGGCAACTGGATTTACAAGACCTAAAGCGAATGTATGAGGAACTTAAGAAAACTGAAGATAATCCGTTGAACCAGCAGGGTTTGCGCAGGCTTCTAGACATCTCCCAACCACTCCTGCGGCCCAACTTTAGCATTACATCAGACCACGGGGTTCAAAGAGCGAGGTATTTTCTTAAGAAGGATAACGATTGGCAGGATTTTTACGTACCAAATAATTTATCAGAGTCGCAAAACTGGGAAACTGTCCAGACCAATGATTCCTACATGCTTGCAGCCTCACAGGTGTTACACAATGTGAATTTTCTCCTGCTTGAGGATCTTTTCTCAGATCAGAAGAAAAAGTATCTTGCGCTCCCTGAAAAGGAAAGGGCCATCTTCAGCACGGTGAGTCATCGTGATTTTGTGACAACGCTCAGTGAGACAGATAGTGAAATCGTCAGGCAATATCAGTGGAGTTTTTCCCCAAAGGGATCCCGAAAGACCTACACCTATTCCATTAAGCTTGCAATCGATCTGCCTCGCTACAGAAAGTTTGCGGCGGAGGCGCGGGTAAGAGATATCAAGCAATACAAGATTTACGCGCAAAAAGACATGCCAGAATTAACCCGCTTGGTGTTGGAGTTTCAGAAGATCTTCGCGGACGTGCAATGGTCTACGTACAATAAGGCTTTTTGTGTGTTGAAATTTGTTCAAAACGCTATTACATACAAGGGGGATGAAGAGACGAAAGGGTTTCGTGAGTGGCCGCGTTATCCAATCGAAACTTTGGTAGAAGGTGTTGGGGATTGCGAGGATGTTGCGATACTTTGCGCGAGCATTCTCGTACGCTTGGGGTTTGAAGTTGCGCTGCTCGATTACCCCGACAGAAGCCACATGGCTTTTGGGGTCTGTGGAAGTTCGGATATGGTTGGGAATTATGTTTACCAACAAGAGACCGGGAAGAAATACTATTATGGCGAGGCAACGAATGACGGTTGGCTGCTGGGTGAAATCCCAAAGTCGTACTTGACCAGTTCGCCAGAATTTATAAAGGTAGAGTTATTGGTAAAAGAGGAGGAAGTGGGGGAATAACACGTACATGAACAAGTAGAAGTGTTACAAATCTATTTCACCCCAATAACTCTGCTCGGAAGATTTTACTAGGCACTATCAATTTTGCTGGTCGGAATTTTGATTACTTTCGACTTTGAGTAATCAATCCATCTTTTGTCTTCTTTAACATTGTAAAAATAAGATAATTGCCCAACTTGCCTGGTGATCTGATAAACGGGTACCTTCAGTCCCGCAACCCTCAAGTCATCCATCAAGCCAAATGTCCCTGCCGGGCAACATAACGCAAGGATTACATCAGGAAAAAAACTTGCGTGCAAATTGTAATCAAACGGATCACCAGGATACCTAATACATAAAGCATTTCCCCCTAATGGAACTAAAGTACACCTGACTTCAAATCCATTATCAATTAGTAAAGCTTCAATTCTCTCCAGTTCTCTTGCAGTCGCAAGGCCAATCTGATCCTGAGAGTGATCACAGATCGCCCAATTATTGGTGTATGCCAGCGACTCATTTGCACATCCCCCACAGCCTATGACCAGGATTTTAGAAAATACCCCATTAACTCGTTTGAGAATTATTTCATTCGGATGTGTGACACTGTAAACTGCCATTTATCCTCGTTTGTAAAGATAAAATATATCCACATTACTCTGTTGGGTAACCTTCGTGAAATGTCCTTATATAATTATTCCTGAGTGCGTTGCACTGGATACAATCAATGGGACAGCCTCCGCGACAAAGTCGCAGATACTGGCAAGCAAGGCATTCTTGAAGTAGGTAAGTACCATCACGAAATTCTTGGAACATACCACTTTTATTCCATACCTCGTCAAGGGTGTTGTCAAAAATGTTATATTTTGAGTAGTTTGGGTCGGCGCCGCAACGCGAGAAGTATCCATCCATGTTCATAGCAATACGGTTTACACCTTCTGGGCAACCATGCATGTATTTGTGGAATCGTGTCTCTATCTCACAGAATGGATATGGATCCTCAACACGAATACCAATACCGAATTCCTCTTCACAGCGCACTGCTTGTGCAAACGCAACATTGACCTGCTCGCAACTTGCTATCCAACGTGTGGTGTTGCATGCCCGTCCATAAGGTAATATTCTTTGTGTTAACAAATCCCTGACCTTCACGCCTATCGTTAATAAATTTGACACCATCTCATAAATATTATTATAGGTTTCAGGAATGATATTTATCGCGACATCGATAGGAACCCCATGATCACCAAATTTTTTCAGGTTATTTATCAGTTTTTCATAAGCACCGGGAGAACAAGAAAATTCGTCATGCTCAGTCGCGTTTCTACCATGAATGGTTGTCGCAATTTCGTCAATGTATTTTGAGACCTCGCCGTAATCATATCCCTTAACCTCCATGGAATTGGACATGACTACAACACCCATTCCATTCTCACGGATAAGTTTGATGAGGTCAACAAATCTCGGATGCAGCACAGGATCACCGCCCAACAAGGAGATGCTTGCCACATCTGATCTTCCAAGCCGTTCAACAATCTCTTTTATCTTGTCAAAGTCTCCGAATTTGATACCGCTGCCATCATTACATGTGGCAACGTAACAATATGGACATCTTCCGGTGCATGCATTCGTGATGTGAAGTTCAATATTCTGGACCATGAATTGTTGTGATGTCACAATTATTTTTCCCTTCTTTTGGACATAGTCATAATATTTCATACCTGGTGTCAATGTAATCGTGGATCTCCCTTAAGAGGAGAATTGGCTTCGCAACAATTTCCTTGTTGACCGACACAAAACTACAGCCCTCGCCGTAACCTCCAAATTCAAGATTGCCCTCTTCGTAATCGAAGAGCGTACAATTTCTTAGAATGATTAGATCTAGATTAAGTTTGTTGATGGCGTTTGCGTCTGATACATTTCCAAATATTGAAATGTAACCCTTGTATTTCTTTGCTGTTGGGGTGGTTAGATATTTCGCAATATCACGTAAAGTGCAAAAAGTCTGAATGAAAAAGAAAGGAGCATATGTAATTTGCTGATTACCCTCATCTATACCCTCCAAGCGGAATATTGTAGGAGTAAACAATTTATCAGAGACTTCTTTTCCCCCAAAAATAATTGCATCCTTATGTTTCTCAATCAGAGCTCTGTTCTCAATAGCACAAGCATCCGAAATCGTGGGGCCGATAAATACATCTGGTTCTCCATTTGCCCCAATCTTAATAGTTGCCAATTCTTGGATTAGTCGCTCTTCGAAGCGCGCTAAGATGCTCTCATGTACCAGGATGCCCGCTGGTGCCATGCAATCCTGACCAGAGTTGTACAACCTGGCATTGATTGTGCCTATCACGCTTTGGTGAATATTCGCAGCAGCGGTCACAATAATTGGATTTAACGCGCTTCCATTGTAAATCAGCATCGTTTTAGGAGACAATTGCGCAAGCAGAAGCCTGGCGTTCTCATATTTCCCTGTGAAGACGACGACATCTGAATTCTGCACGTAAATCTCAAAGAACGCGCTTCGGGTAATGCAGCAAATTTCTATGTTTTCAAAGAAATCAACAAAAAGTTGGTAGAGTTTTAAATGTAACTCGCGTTGTTTTTCTGGTGGTCGATAGTAAACCTTATCTGAAACCAGTTTCAGGAGGAAAACATTGAGAACAAAAGCATAAAGCGGTTGGTTGATTGGGAGGTACGCGCTGGCGCGAGCAATTTTTAGCCCATCAAGGTACTTGGCTTGAGCCTTAATATTTAAGAGGCAATTTATGCTTCTGTCAATTTCATCGTTTGCCCAAATGGAGGGTTCCAGGTCTGTAAGAATCTCAAGAACCTTCTCTCGGCGCTCCTCAAGCAAATTTGAAAATTGAAGGCAGTACGCGATCGGGTCTATGCTTGAATGCTCGCTGCGATTTCCTGACACAATCCCTCTATTCCCTCTTGGTCCTCCGCCGAATTGGCCTCGTAGCAATTGTAAACTGCGTACCGCCCCACCACTTCCATACCGGCGTTCTCAGCAAAATCAACGAGAGATTGAAGCGCCTTTTCAATGCTGCGATCCTCAGCACCTTCTTCACTCTGACCAACCACTACCCCAATAAACTTTTTCCCTACAATTTCTTCACTTACGGCAGTTGGATTGAGGCGGTCAATGAATACTTTACAATCTCCAGACAAGAGAGAATAGCGCGCAGGGGAAACCATAACGAGCGTTTGCGCTTCTTTTACTTTTTCGAGCAGCACTTCCATGCCATCCTTGATATAGCATTCGTGGGTCTCATCGCATTCGAGACAACCCGTACAGTAATTGATTTCATAATCAGACAAACGGACGACTTCAAGTTGCTTGCTGTGAACCGCTTCAGCGATACAGTTTGCCAAGAATAGAGAATTGCCCTTCCTTGCGCTTCCAACAACTATTAATTCTTTCATTAAAATTATCCTTTCGTGTTGTTATTTTCTTTGACTAAACTTTCAAAACATTCAAATCTGTGCACGCTTGAAGTAATGAACCTTTTCTTTTCTCTTTTTCGGTCTCTCTCTCGTGATATTGACACAACGAATTACCTTCCCATGCATTTAGATAGATGCTGACATGTTCGGAATGAGGAATAATTAGCGACTGACAGGTTGTTTGAGCGGCATTCTGATTTGTGTCGCCTAAACCGTAACTGATTCGTATTAGTTCTTCGATATTCTTGCTGTTTCCGAGATTGTAGATAACTGGCATTACCGGGAAGCGCCCTTGCAATCTATGTTTTTTCCTATCTAAAATCTCAAATTCCCTTCGTATCGCATTGGATTTAAAAATTTCCCGATTTGTCACCAATATTACGCACCCCACGCAATTCTCGTGATTTATGATTTGATTAACGCGGACAAGCCAGTTTTCCTCATCAATTATTTTGCTACTATCGTACCAAAAGCGGATCTTGTGGTGAACAAAGTAATCATTGAGCTCATTCTTAACCAGTTCGTCATCCAGCCCGGAGTGACAAATGAAAAGAAACTTCCCTTCTTCCGGCTTACAAGCCTCTGGCCATGGAACAATACTTCTGTCATATATCCTCTCAAAAATTGCGTCGCTCCCATTATTGCAGAGCAATTGTTTAATATCATCCTCTATGGTTTGGTTATTCGGAAGGGTTAAAACAAGCCTCCAACAAACATAGGCTTCCTGTGATTGTTTCCATATTAACAATTTTCCATTCAGTTTTTGCACTGAAGGAAGCTCAGCAAAGGAGAGCAGTAACTTTTCTTGTAGAGCGTCACTATATATAACTGAGCAAATATGGCAATTGCTGATGGCGTTACAGCGACCACCATGCCAAGGGGGCTTAAATTCTTTATCTAGTATAGAAAGGCAATCAGTTTTTCGGAACATGACAGCGTTTAATGTTGTGTTTCCTGGCACATCCAGAGAATATCGGATTGTTCCTCTGGGATCATCGGTGTCTACCAAAAAACTGACAGCCCATTTTATCCAACGTTCACTCGTGTTTAATCTGCGCAACCAGCCCGTGGATAATGCGTTGTGTCCCGCCACAGTTATTTTGTACTGATTGTTAAGAGGTTCTATTGCTGTAACAAAAGTCCTCTTTTGATCTTCAATAACTGAACTAAGCAGCGTGTCGAAATTTGCGACTTCATATCTGCACAAGCCCTCATTGTTAATTGGTGTCAGAACAAAAATGCTCTTTGGGTCTGTAAAATCAGCTCTGATTTGCATAAATGCGCAAAGCAGAAAAAATTCTCGCAGGGCGTCTAAATCGGTATCAA
>Ga0208459_1001485_pt1 | contig 22095 bp, 22 predicted proteins | sample AD_UKC087_MetaG_FD_184433 | JGI IMG/M metagenome (GOLD analysis project Ga0208459, IMG submission 184433) | Active sludge microbial communities of municipal wastewater-treating anaerobic digesters from USA - AD_UKC087_MetaG (SPAdes) (version 2) | ecosystem: Engineered > Bioreactor > Anaerobic >... | reverse complement strand
CCTGTTGCCTTCAAGACTGCTGGAACCGAAACCGTCTTCGACCTGGTTGAGACTTTCCCGACCATGGAAGACTATCTTACCGAAGTCATGGCGGTTTATGAGAACGATATCAAAGCAGCCTTCCCCTTAGAATCCGCGAACGAAGTCGATGTGTTCAAGGATGCCCAGTCTGCCTTCATTGGCGAATGGGGTCCTAAGGACGAAGCCATGGGCGGCGAAGGTGTTGCGAACATCTCTGGTATCAAGAAGATCGATGATTACACCGTCGAAGTGACCACCAAGGGCTACAATGCCCCGGCAGTCTACTCGATCCTCGGCATCAGCATCACCCCGATGCACTACTACGGCGATCCCGCGAAATATGACTACGAGAACAACATGTTCGGTTTCGATTATGGCGATCTCTCCAAGCAGCAAAGCCTGACCGCTACTCCGATGGGCGCTGGTCCCTACAAATTCATCAAATACGACAACCGTGTCGTCTACTTTGAAGCCAACCCCTATTACTATCGCGGCTGCCCCAAGATCAACGAGATTCAATTCCGCGAAACTGCATCTAATGAAGTCGTGACTGCAATCGAAACCGGCGCTGCCGACGCAGGCGAAATGTCCTATAACAAGACCCGCTATGAAGAAGTGATGACCTACAATGGCAACGGCGAAATGACCGGACCCGTGATCACCTCCAGCCTGGTTGACAACCTGGGTTATGGCTACATCGGTATCAATGCAAGCACCGTCAACGTTGGCGGCGATCCCGCTTCCGACGCCTCCAAGAACCTGCGCCGCGCCCTTGCGACTGTTCTGGCAGTTTATCGCGATGTCGCGATCGACAGCTACTACGGCGAAGCCGCTGCAGTCATCAACTACCCAATTTCGAACACCTCCTGGGCTGCACCTCAGCCGACCGATGAGGGCTACAAAGTGGCGTTCTCAACCGACGTTAACGGTGAACCCGTCTATACTGCTGAAATGACTCAGGAAGAAAAATACGTTGCCGCTGAACAGGCTGCATTAGCCTTCCTCGAAGCCGCCGGCTTCACTGTTGAAGACGGTAAAGTAACAAAAGCTCCTGAAGGCGCCAAGCTCTCCTACGAGCTGATCGTTCCTGGCGATGGTATTGGAGACCACCCCGCTTTCGCCATCATTACCGGCGCCCGCGATTCCCTTGCCAAGATCGGTATGGAACTGGTCATCAATGATCCCGCTGATTCCAACATTCTCTGGGATGCTCTCGATTCAGGCTCCCAGGAACTCTGGACCGCTGCCTGGGGCTCTACGATTGACCCCGACATGTACCAGGTCTACCACAGCTCCAACATCCCTGGTCTGGAAGGCTCCTCTGAGTCCAACCACTACCACATCACTGATGAAGAGCTCGATCAACTGATTCTCGATGCCCGCCAGAGCGATGATCAGAACTTCCGCAAGGCTGTCTACAAAGAAGCTCTTGAGAAGATCATTGAATGGGCAGTCGAAATCCCGACTTACCAGCGCAAGAACGTGATCATCTTCAGCACCGAGCGCATCAATATCGATACCCTGACCCCCGATATCACCACCTTCTGGGGCTGGATGAACGATCTCGAACTTGTTGAGATGAACTAAACAAGGATGTAAGCTAATAATGATAAATGTGAGCCCACCACTTGGGTGGGCTCACTTTATCAACTCACCTAAATTAAAAGCAAACTAAGCAGTAGAGTGAGGAAATGGGATGCGAAATTTTATACTGAGGAGATTGTTTCTGGGCATATTCATCGTCTTTTTCGGTGCGCTGCTCGTCTACACGGTCATACGAAGTTTGCCGACTTCGTATGTTGAAACAATTGCAAGGCAAAGAGCTTCAAACCCGCTGAGCACCAAGACTTATCAAGAGTGGTTGGATCAACTCAACGAGGTTTATGGTTTAAATAAAGGAATTGTTCCCGGTTTTATTGACTGGGGAAAAAATGCCATCAGAGGCAATTTTGGTGAATCCTGGCATTATGGAATACCCGTAACTGCTAAATTTAATGAAGTCATTGGAATCTCCCTTGTAGTCAACATCATCACCTTTGTGGTACAGATCGTCCTGGCGATCCCTTTGGGCATTTTGGCAGCCAGAAAGCAGTATTCAGTGACCGATTATGCGATCACGATTTTTGCTTTAATGGGTATTTCATTACCCACTTTCTTCCTCGCTACGATACTCAAATATGTCTTTGCGATCAAACTTGGCTGGTTCCCGCTTTATGGGCTTACCGGTCGCTTCCACTTGACGATGACTCCGTTTATGCAATTGGTGGACAAGGCTTATCATATGGTATTGCCTATTCTGACGCTGATGATGCTTTCTATTGGCGGTCTGATGCGTTATACCCGCACTAACATGCTTGAGGTTCTTAATTCGGATTACATCCGCACCGCTCGGGCGAAAGGTCTGCCGGAAAAGGTCGTGATCAATAAACATGCTTTCCGCAACACTCTCATTCCCTTGGTGACGACGCTGAGCGGTATTTTGCCGAGCATGTTCACTGGCTCGCAGATTACAGAAACCATGTATCAGATTCCGGGTATTGGTTACATCGCCTATCAGGCGCTGATCCGCGGAGACATTCCCTTCGCAATGTTCTACCTGACCTTCATTCTGATCCTGACTCAGGTCAGCCTGCTGATTGCCGATATTATGTACGCGGTTGTGGACCCGCGAATTAGAGTGAATTAGGAGATTTGGAAATGAGTGACTTAGAAAAAAATACCGAGACACCAGAACCAATTCAACCAATTCGCAGCACCCAACTCGCCCTGGACGATCAGCGCCGCATCAAGGTGCTCTCGCCTGGGATGCTTGTGGCAAAGCGCTTCTTCCGCAATAAGCTGGCGCTTATTGGCTTGGTCATCCTGGTGGTCATGTTTATCTTCTCGTTTTTGGGTCCTTTGCTTTCCCCATATACAGAAACCCAAGTCTTCTATACTCAAAGCGAGATTTCTAAGGATTACGCCGGCGCGATCATTAATAATGAGCTGCGCTATACGGTTGCGGATGGGCAGAAATTCAGCGCTCTTGCCCGCGCGAATTTCCTGTTAGCCCTGGGGAAAAATCAGCGCACTTTTACTGCTGGTGATCAGGGCTACAGTTACGTGGAAGAAAGTGAGGGTACATATCGCGTTTTGAGTCTGCTGCCAGTGGCAGAAGATTTTCTAGGCGAGCTGATCCCTGTTGGGGACAATACGATTTCCGATGAACTCGAAAAAGCCTATCTTGCTGCCGCGGACTCTAAAGAAAACCAGTTCGAATTTGGAAGCGAAACCTACCATATTACCACCGAAGGCAGGAAGACCTATATTTCCACTGAGCAGAGCGTGGCGCTGGCTTCCTTGAATATCTACGATCCCTATAATGCGGCAGACGCGGCAGTTGTGGACTCTTACGCTTTCCGCTACGCGAGCGCACTCGCTTTGCGGGATAAATCTACCCAATTTCAGATGGATGACAAGACCTACACCGTCCAGTATGACGATAGCACCGAAACCATCTTCACCGAAGACGGGAAAGAGTTCGCGGAAATTTCCAATATTATCGTCAATCCGTTGGATCAGAAAGAATTCTTGCCTGTTGAGTTCAAGCGCCTGGCGCGTGAGGCGATTATCGACCGCAATAATAAATTCGAGCACGATGGGGTGGAATACACTGTTGTCCGCGTGAACACCAACTATTACATCAAACGTCAGACCTCCAGTATGCTCATCAAGATGTTCGAATTCCCCAGCGCCAAACACTGGATGGGCACGGACAACAACGGCATGGATCAGTTTACCCGTCTGATGTACGGAGGTCGTGTCTCGTTGATGGTCGGTTTTGTTGTGGTTATTCTGGAAACCGTCCTGGGCGTGATCATCGGTGGTATCTCCGGCTACTTTAGCGGCGCTGTCGATACCGCGCTGATGCGTTTTGTGGACCTCTTCAACAGCATTCCGTACTTCCCGATGATCATCATCTTTGGTTCGGTAATGGATACGCTGGAAGTCTCGCCAATGGTACGCCTGTTCATCCTGATGGCTATTCTGGGTTTGATGGGCTGGACGGGTATCGCCCGTTTGGTCCGTGGTCAGATCCTCTCGCTGCGTGAGCAGGACTTTATGATAGCCACAGAAGCCACCGGTATCCGCACCAGCCGCAAAATCTTCCGGCACCTGGTTCCCAACGTGATGCCACTGCTGATTGTCATCGCAACCGGTAGTCTGGGCGGTGTTATTATCTTTGAAGCGACCCTGGGCTTTTTGGGATTGGGCATCAAGTATCCCCTGGCTTCCTGGGGCAGTATCATCAACATTGCTTCGGACCCGTTTGTGATGACCACCTACTGGTTTATCTGGCTGCCTGCAGGATTGTTGATCCTGCTGACTGTGTTGGGCTTCAACTTTGTCGGCGACGGTTTGCGCGACGCTTACGATCCGAAGATGAAACGATAGGAATGAACCATGACGGAAGAAAAAGATTTTACACAAACTGACATTCCCGAAGCCGAAGAATTTGTCATCACCGAAAGCATTCATCTGACTGCGCGTGAATCGGCACGTATTTCACGTGAGAACCGCAGAATCACCAACGCGATCGAGAAAAAACGCAACCGCAAGAACGTTCCTGTGAGCGAATATACAGCGGTCATGCGCGATCCTAACAACGTGGTCGAATTTGACAATGTGCATACCTATTTCTTTACCGATATTGGCACAGTAAAAGCGGTGGACGGCGTCACCTTCGACATCCCGAAGGGCAAAACCGTTGGCGTCGTGGGTGAATCCGGCTGCGGCAAGTCTGTGACTGCGCTTTCACTGATGCAGCTTGTGCAGCGGCCTCAGGGACAGACCGTTGAGGGCGAGATCCGCTTCAACGGAAAAGATATGGTTTATGACATCGTAAAGACTCCAACGGATAAGATGGAAGAAATCCGCGGCGCTCAAATCTCGATGATTTTCCAGGAACCCATGACCAGCCTGAACCCGGTCTTCAGGGCGGGACATCAGATCGATGAAGTGATCGAGCTCCACAACCCGGAAATGACCAAGGAAGAAGTCAAAAAGCTCTCGCTGAAGATGATCGAAATGGTCGGCATTGCCAACCAGGAAGGCGTCTACATGATGTATCCGCATGAACTTTCGGGCGGCATGCGTCAGCGTATCATGATCGCTATGGCATTGGCTTGCAACCCGAGTCTGATCATCGCAGATGAACCGACCACAGCTTTGGACGTTACCATTCAGGCTCAGATTCTGGACTTATTGCGGACGCTGAAAGACAAAATTAACTCGAGCATCATGCTTATCACCCATGACCTCGGCGTTGTGGCGGAGATGGCGGATTATGTCGTCGTGATGTATGCCGGCAGAATCATCGAAAAAGGTACGGCAGATGAAGTCTTTAATCATCCCAGTCACCCCTACACTGTTGGTCTGATGGCATCCAAACCGGTTATCAACAAAGAAGTTGACCGCCTCTATAACATCCCTGGCAACGTTCCGAACCCGATCAACATGCCGAACTACTGCTACTTCAGAGATCGCTGCGCGAAGCGCATGCCGATCTGCGATGGGGCTTACCCGCGCGAATTCTATCGTTCAGAAACTCACATGGCTGCTTGTTACTTATACGCAGACGAAGAGGAAAAGGCTTGATATGGAAAATAAGGATTCAAGAAACAATTCCAATGGCAATAATCGCTATATTGTTGAGGTAAAGAACCTCAAACAGTATTTCCCGATCAAGGCTGGTTTGATGCAGCGTGTGGTTGGATACGTGAAAGCCGTGGACGACATCAGCTTTAAAATTGAACGCGGAAAGACGATGGGTTTGGTGGGCGAATCCGGCTGCGGCAAGACGACCGTTGGGAAGACGATACTGCGCTTGTTGAAGCCAACCAGCGGAAAAGTCATCTATGACGGCATTGACGTCATGAGCCTCGACTCTAAAGGCATGCGCGCATTGCGTCCCAAGATGCAAATGATCTTCCAGGACCCCTACTCAAGCCTGAGCCCCCGTATGCCTGTGAGTGAAATCATCGGAGAAGCGGTGCGCGAGCACAATCTTGTTCCGGAAGATGAACACGACGACTACATTGAAAATGTTATGCGCTCTTGCGGCTTGCAGCCCTATCAGAAAGACCGCTACCCGCATGAATTTTCCGGTGGTCAGCGTCAGCGTATTTGCGTGGCAAGATCACTCGCCCTAAAACCGGAATTCGTGGTTTGTGATGAGCCAGTTTCGGCGCTTGACGTTTCAATTCAGGCGCAGATCATCAACCTGCTCGAAGACTTGCAGCAGCAGAGAGAGATGGCGTATCTCTTCATCTCTCATGACCTCTCGGTTGTTCAGCACATCTCCGACTATGTCGGCGTCATGTACCTGGGCGACCTGGTGGAATACGGTGAGAAAAAGCTCATCTTCCAAAATCCGCTGCACCCCTATACTCAGGCGCTCTTGAGCGCAGTGCCAGTACCGGATCCGAACTACAAGATGAAACGGATTATCCTGGAAGGAAGCATCCCATCTCCCGCCAATCCGCCTTCCGGTTGTAAGTTCCATACCCGCTGCCGCTACGCGAAGGACATCTGCAAACAGGAAGCTCCGCGCACGCGCGAAATTGAGCCTGGGCACGTTGTGGTTTGCCACCTTTACAATGATCAAGGAAGCCTGGTTGAGGAAGATTCGGAAAAAGCAATTTGACGATGACGATGGGCGCACGATTGTTAACATGAATGTCGACGGCATGCCCTGGTACGATCGCCGCCGCGATCTTCCCGGACAGGCAAATCGTGAACCCAGCCAGCCATCGCCATACGGCGCCGGGATGACAGACCGGGAATTGCGGCTCTATATCTGGGGCGCGTTGAAGGCAGGATTGTTGGTCGCACTGGTGTTTGCCGTGACCTGGACATTGCTCGTCCTCTTCCTGACCAAGGTTGTGTTTAGGTGAGTAGTAAGTAAAGATAAGATAAAAACCGCCCGGAAACGGGCGGTTATGCCTAAAGAAAATTTACATTATTATGTTTCGAATTTATTGAAATCAAAGATATTCATGAATCCCTTACAATGAACACAAAACAGCATCAATTTGTGGAGGCTGTTAAATCTGATAAAAACACATTGACAGGGACACGATCTTTAAGGGATTCCAGCAATTTTCATTTCCCCTTTACTTTTTGGACTATTAGACTTACTTGAAAGCAATCTAATCCAAGATAACTATCTAAATATGTGATATTGGATTACCCTAGTCCGATTTGCAGACAATTTAGCACTATCACAACTTGATTATTGATAATGTCCATCATTCAACATTTTAAAATCATGTGCGAATGACTTATTTGTAAATCTGAATGTAATTTCCCCATGTTTCTTCCTTGTAGGAGGAATAAACATTACTGGAATGACTGATTTCAATAAATTATTTCGTCGTATAAATACGTCACTCTTTTTTTGTCTCTTTGCAGTGATCCATGACCAAATCATATAGCCGATAAGGATTAGTAGCCAAACAATTCCACCCAGAAGCAGTAATGTACCAGAAATATTTAGATAATCTGGTTTAGAGAAAATTGTAAACAATGTAAGAAAAATTGCTATAGTACCGATACTTAATATCGGTACTATATTTATATACTTTTGTTTGGCTTCATAACATTTGTTGCAGACAGGAAATTTGAATATTGCTTTGCTAGTCCATAGTTTATTGTGAGCAACGACAGTAAACCTTTTATCTTCCGCACTCTCATTGCAGGCAACACATTTTTGAGGTGACCGTAAATTAGCCGAAATTTTACATTTAATAACTATGTCATCAGTATGCATCTATTTCACTCTTATTCCATAATGCCACAAAACAAATTGGCGATCTCGGATAGAAAACGTCGATTCGGAATATTGTTTGATATTCCTTATGAATTCATTTCTCGTTTTGACGATCGCCAAATTTGTTCGTAAAAATTGTATTCTTATCTTCACTAAAAGTAAGGAAAGTTACAAGTCTGGTGCGATGCCAAATATTGCTTTTACAGGTTTAGCTGTAAAATTCATTAACCGATAAGGTGTACCTTCAGGAAGAAACATCGTGTCTTCTTCGTTTATTATAAATGCCTCCTCGGTGTTGGGCAGATATACCGTTATCGGTCCTTTCACCACAAAAATGACGCAGTCACCTTTGTGTACGTCCACAGGTGAAATTCTGACACCTCTCCCACCAGCAGGTAGGATAAACTCACCCATGTGCATAACATCATTGCTTACAAAAAACTTCATTAACATCGGATTCTCATAATCATAGATGTTTAAAAGTTTATCTTCTTCACGAATGCGATAGAACAACATAGGCTCTTTTCGGCCTTCAGGTCCAGGTATGGGCCAACGTCCAATGTCGTCCGTAGTGCCGATGAACGAAGGCTTATTTATAGCGGGAAGTGCCTTGTATTGATTGTTATTCTTCCCCTTATAGGCTCTGATATCAACCCCATCAGGATAATGATCTGGCGGTATTTTTTCGTCCCAAGCTTTCGGCGCAATCAAAAAAAGTATCCGGAGTATCTCATCTTCGAAATTGAAGGCTTTATGCCATGCTTCCCTGGGCATCCAGATGGATTCGCCCTTATAAGCCCTAATCACTTGCCCGTTAACAGCATTTTGTTGCGTAAGTGTCCCATCGAGCACATAATAAGTCTCATCTCCTGGATGTAAATCTGGGGGATTAAATGAACCTCCTGGTGCAAGTTGGTAGGTTCCAAAAAACAACTTATCAGTGCTAGCAATGGTTTGGGTTAAATCAGCAAATTCCGGAGCAGCTGGGGGATAAATGGCATCAATATATTCTGATTTCCGTATGTGCTTTGGTTTTTTCTGATCAGGCGCGAAAGGAAAACACCCCATTATTTCATCCATTGTTGTCATATTTTCTCCTTATTCCTAAAACAGCTAACTTCTCATTTTGATTTTAAATATTGTTACTCAACAAATGAGAAGTTAGCGATGTGAAGACGCAACTGTTAGGCTGCAGGAGTTTCAGAAGACTCATCAAGTGAGATTATATCTTCTTCAACTTCTGTTACATCTTTTTTCAATACACCCAATAATAAGGCAGTCACAACAATTGCAATCGCAAAGACTAGCAACCAAAGTAATGGTTTATTAGCTAATGCAATTACAAATAATCCACCGTGAGGTGCAGATAATGTTAGTCCAAATACGTATGACAAGGCAGCTCCAACTGCAGCTCCACCCATTGTGGCTGGAAGAACGCGCAAAGGATCTGCTGCAGCATATGGAATGGCAAACTCAGTGATCATGCACAAGCCTCCAATAACACAGCCGCCAATTCCATCCCGTTCAACCTTAGTCCACTTTTTCTTGTAAAGTGCAAGTGCAAGCGCGATACCAGCTGGCGGGCTCATGGATGCAATAAAGTTCGCTGCCATTGGTCCCCAATTGCCACCTTCAGAGGCTGCGAGAGCGAATGCATAAGCTGCTTTATTGACTGGTCCACCCATATCAAAAGCCAACATGGCACCTTGAACGATACCAAGCAGAATTCCACCCGCTTTCCCAAGATTGTTTAACCAGTTTAGCATTGCTTGGTTTAACCATGCAACCGGTCCACCAAGAACATAGGTCATGCCAAGTCCAACAACAAAAGTACCTAATAGTGGGATTACTAAAACGGGCATAAGCGATCGGACAGCATTTGGAAGTTTGATCATCTTAATCAATTGCACGACATAACCAGCAAACAAACCACCGATCATACCACCAAGGAAGCCAGAACCTTGATTATTTGCAATCATACCAGCAATAAAACCAACTGCAATACCAGGCCGATCTGCAATTGAGTAGGCAATGAAGCCTGCTAAAGCAGGAACCATTAGACCAAAAGCAATTTTGCCCCAACTAAATAAGTTGGCTGCAAAACCAGGTGTCTCATACACATAAATTCCACCAAGGAGAAAGCCTACAGCGATCAGGATTCCACCAGGAACAACAAAAGGAATCATGTATGACACACCAGTCATTAAGTGCTTCCGTATGTCTCCAAAAAATTCTTTCAATGACATCTTATATCTCCTTTATTGTTTTAGTTTGTAAAATAACAGGGTTCGAAAAAAGAAATTATTTCAATATCACTCTCCTTTCATGTATATTCATACCCACTAACTTTGATCATTGTCCAATTTATTTTTCGCTTCGATAATTACCTTCTTAGCATTACGAATAGCTTCATTAGGGCCTAATTGAACAATGATTTTCCCTTTAAAGCGTTCTTTCTCTCGTACACCCACATCAACTGCCCATATCACAAGTTCTGCTTCTTGAATATCTCTACTTGAAAGTTTATTTTCTAAACCAAGGGCACCCTGAACTTCAATTTTAATCACATCTCCTAATTCTTTAGCTGCCTTTTTCAAGGCCTCAGCTGCCATATACGAATGGGCTATACCTGTTGCGCAAGATGTTACAGCAACAATTTTCATAACTTTTCTCTCCTTGACCTTTGAATTACTCTCATCACTCTAACAAACGCTCACAATCTTTGATTGCATCAATCAGATGTGAGTAACTTTTAACTCGATTAAGATCGGAAATAAAATCGGGGTAGACTAATAACCGAGCTAATTTGGCAAGTATGCGGATATAATCATCGGCACTCATCTGATCGGGTATGGCTAGCATAAAGACTAAGCTTGTGTCACCCCCATCTCCGTCTTTAGTGGAGTAATAAAAACTCTCATTGCATCGGCAAAACGCGATACCAGTTCTTTTTACTGTATCACTTTTTCCATGAGGAATTGCAATAAGATCTCCCATGTATGTAGGGCCCAGCGCTTCTCTCTCATAAATAGCCTTGAGAAATTCTCTTTCAGATCCGATAACATCAGCGCGATATAACATCTTTACCATGTGTTGGAAAATTTCATCCTTATTCTGAACACCAGTAACATCCAAATCAATAGTGTTTGGTAGGATTACATCTGAAATTGAGAGTTGATTAGCCATTTAAAAACTCGTCTGGTTATTTCTTTAAGAGCGCAGCTGCTTCTTCTACTGAGGCACCTTTATGTACGATAGCTTTGATGGATTCAAGCATAGCCAGTGGATCTTTATATTGCCAGAGATTTCGTCCAACTGCACAGCCATGCCCGCCAGCGTCAATGACTCCTTTTAGGACATTTAAAAAGTCTATAGGATTGTCACTTCGGGGTCCACCAGATAACAACACAGGAACTGCACAAGCCTCTGTAACTTCTGCAAAACTCTCTACTGAACCAGTGTAATGTGATTTAACAATGTCAGCTCCTAATTCGGCACCAATTCTTGCTGCCCATTTGACATGTTTGACATCATTATCATCATCGAATCCCAAAGGATACATGATTGCCATTAGTGGCATACCTAAGTTGTCACAATCTTCTGCCACTTTTGCCAATCCTTTTAACATATCGCTCGTCTTCTCAGCGCCAACATAGACATGCATACAAACTCCAGATGCTCCAAGTTGAACGGCGTGCATCACGCTATCTGATAGCATGAAATAGCCAGGCTCTGGACCCATCTCGACACAGGTATCTATTGAAAGCATAAAAGGGATCTGGTGCTCAACAAAATATGGATAAACCTGCTTAACAACCCCATTAGGCATGAAGAAAGTATCAGGTTTGCCTCTTGAGATCAGTTCAACGGTTTTCCTAGGATCAATAATTCCTGGAATAGGCCCTAAAACAGCGGCATGATCCATCGCTACAACGATGGAATTCTTCGTCTTTTGATTGAATAGCTGGGATAATCTAACTTGTTTTCCGATTGTGGACATGACATCAATTCTCCTTAATGATTGTTTCAATAAATACTATACTCGAAACGATGGCAAATGTCAATTGAATTGAGAATTAAATCCTGAAATAAGCATAAACGATGATTGAAAATTCCGCATTGCTTCGACAGTAAGGTGGGTTGTGATATAATGATATAATATGAGATCGTTACATATTGGTCCATCTGTGAAATTTTTGTTTTGGAGGAAGACCCTATGAGGAAGTATAAGAGGTCTTTTCGTGAGGAAAGATTGGAAGAAATCCAAAGGATTATTCGGGAAAAAGCCAGTGTTATGGTTTCGGATCTAGCAAAGCAATTTCATATCAGCGAATCAACAGTTAGATTAGACTTGGCAAAACTTGAAGCTGAAAATCTGATTACGCGAACACACGGTGGCGCTGTAATTAACAAAAGACTCTCCCATTTAGATGCTCCAGAATATGAAACTATCAGAGAACGATCAAAAATACTGACAAAAGAAAAAGATGCAATTGGTAAATTGACAGCATCCTTGATTCAAGATGGGGATACAATACTAATTGACGGTGGTAGCACAACTCCTTTTGTGATCAAATACATAAAAGAAAAGAATAATCTCACGATTATTACAAATTCAATGTTGATCGCTCAAGAAACAATGTATAACCCTAAAATTAATTTATTTTTACTTGGGGGCTTAATGTTTAGTAAACATGGCGTAACAGTCGGTTCCATTACTTGCGAGGAGATAAAGAGTTTTTACCCTAATAAAACCATCATCGGTATTGATGGTGTCTCGGCTGAAAGAGGGCTTATGTCCGCAGACCCATCAGTTCCCGCAGTTGTAACTGTCAAGATCGAAATGATTAAGATTAGTGATCAGTTGATCGTTGTCTGTGACCACACTAAGTTTAACAAAATTTGCCCGATGAGCGTTTCACCCATTTCCAGGGTTGACATTATCGTAACAGACAAAGATGCGCCACAAAGTGCAATAAAAAGTATTACTCAAAAAGGAACAAAAGTCTTAGTTGCCGAATAAGTTTCTCTAAAGGAGTAAAGATGGTCAAGAAAGTAATCAATAATCCAAAAGATGTCACCAAAGAATCTTTAAGGGGCCTTCACCTGGCTCGTGAAGAGGAGACTATATTGATGGAGGAATACTCTTCGTTAATTATGAAGAATATTCCTAAGGGGAAAGTTGCTGTACTCGTTGGAGGGGGAAGCGGTCATGAGCCCTTATTTGCTGGGTTCGTTGGAGAAAACTTGGCTGATGGTGCTGTTTGTGGCAATGTTTTTGCTGCACCTTCTCCCGATCGAATCCTTGCGACGACTCGTGCAGTAGATCGAGGAAAAGGTGTTCTTTACCTTTATGGTAACTACGCAGGTGATAACATGAATTTCGATATTGCTAGTGAATTGGCTGAAGAATTGGATATCCCTATCAAGACAGTCAGAGTTTGGGATGACGTCGCATCTGCTCCGCTCGATAAAATTACCGAGCGTAGGGGGATCGCAGGTGACGTTTTTGTTATAAAAATAGCTGGTGCAGCAGCTAAAGAAATATCAGACCTGGAAGAAGTATATCGGGTCACTTGTAAAGCCCGTGACTTTACCCGATCCATGGGAGTAGCCTTATCCCCTGGCTCAATCCCAGAAACTGGCGAGTATACATTTACATTGGGGGTGGACGAAATTGAAATTGGCATGGGACTTCATGGTGAACGAGGTATCGCAAGACAAAGAATGATTCCGGCTGACGAACTGGTGGATCTGGTGTTAAAACGCATCATTGAAGACCTGCCTTTTGTACAGGAAGACAAAGTGTGTTTATTAATTAACAACCTAGGTGCCACAACTATGATGGAATTGTTAATAATCAATCGTGCCGCCAGAAAAATATTAAATGATTATGGTATGAATGTTCATAAAACGCTGATTGGATCTTATTGCACATCCCAGGAAATGGCAGGGTTTTCCATATCACTTCTCAAACTTGACCTAGAACTGGAAAGACTCTTTGACATTCCTGTGAGCTCTTTTGCATTAACAATGGACTAAAAATGATGGAAGAAGCTCTCAGTTTTACCCAGGTTATTTCCCTTCTTGAATATGTAAGTCATAAGATGGTGGAAAGCAAAGAATTGCTATCTCATGCTGATCAAGCCATCGGTGATGGTGATCACGGTATTGGAATGGCTCGAGGTTTTGAAGCTGTTCTCGAAAAACTGAAATTGTCAACTTTCTCTACTTACGAAGACTTATTCAAAAATGTAGGAATGACTTTATTGAGTAATATTGGTGGTGCTGCAGGCGCAATTTTTGGCTCGCTATTTATTGGTGTTGGAAAGGGATTTGCAGGTGTAGAAAGTTTTACCAGTCAAACATGGGCAGACGCGCTAACTTCAGGCTTGAATAGTGTAATAAAACGTGGAGGAGCAAAAGTTGGTGACAAAACAATGGTCGATGCACTAGTTCCAGCAGTGGAGACAGCTGTTGCCAATGTCTCTGAGCCCTTAAGTGTGTTAACCGAGCTCAGCTATCGTAGCGCTCAAAAGGGTATGGAAAAGACTAAAGACTATATCGCCACAACAGGGAAGGCGAAAACGCTTAGTGAAAGGTCTCTCGGATTTCGAGATCCTGGCGCGATCTCAACGTATTTGATTTTTAAATTTATGAACGAGTTTATTAGATCACTATGATTTTAAAAATTTGAAAGGAAAGATTTTTTATGCGTTTGAGTATTGGTTGCGATGAAATTGCGATTGGGCATAAAAATGAAATAAAAAAATTTCTGCTTGACCAACAAGATGTAAACATTGAATCAATCGCCGATTTTGGCGTTGATTCATCTGACCCTGTTGATTACCCAGATATTGCAGAACAAGTCGCTTTATCTGTTGCTAATGGTGAAAGTGATCGTGGAATTCTTATCTGCGGTACAGGAATAGGTATGGCGATTGTAGCAAATAAAATTCCTGGAATTCGAGCTGCTCTGGTCTACGATCCATATTCTGCGGAACGAGCGCAAAAATCAAATAATGCCCAGATAATTACCCTCGGATCTCTAACAATTGGAACAGAAACCGCGAAATACTTGGTCAAAATCTGGCTGAACTCAAGCTTTGTGGATGGTAGATCTACCCGTAAGGTTGAAAAGATTAACAAAATTGATGCAAAATTTCACAAGAAAAATTCAAGTTGAAGGCTCTATGAAATCAATGTGGATTGGCACCGGTTGGAAAATGAATCATCTGTTAAAGGATGCTTTGGAGTACGTTGAAATCCTCGATAGTTTTGTAAGTTCCGCTGAATTGAGCTCCAATATCTTCATCTGTGTACCATTTACAGTACTTTACCAGGTCTGTAAAAAATTGATAGACTCGAAAATCTTAGTGGGATCCCAAAACTCCCACTGGTTGGATACTGGCGCAGCAACCGGGGAAATCTCCCCATTAATGATTAATGATACTGGCGCTAAGTTGGTAGAGATCGGTCACTCAGAACGGAGAGAGAGTTTTGGAGAGAATGATTACACAGTAAACCTAAAAGTTAAATCAGTACTTGCTCATAACCTAATTCCATTAATCTGTATTGGTGAAACTTATCAGGAAAAGGAATACAACGTGAGCATTGAAAGACTGGTCTGGCAGGTAAAAATCGCACTTCATGAGTTATCTAATGATCAAATCCATAAAGTGATCCTTGCTTATGAACCAGTCTGGGCAATTGGTGAGAAGGGTGCCCCAGCCTCTTCGGACTATGTGGAGTATGTACACTCACAGATCAAATGCGCTGTTTCAGATCTCTTAGGAAAAGATGATGAAACTAATATCCCCATTCTTTATGGTGGTAGCGTAAATAAGATGAATGCGATCTCATTCATTTCCCAACCTAGTGTGGACGGTCTTTTTATTGGTCGCTCCGCCTGGAAGGCAGAAGGTTTGATTTCGATTATTCAGGATGTCGAAACTTATTTACAAGAACAGGGGAAAAATAAATAGGCTACCCACTCTAATGAGATATTGGGTGGACCGATTAGCAGATAATGATCGATAGGCTTGATAGAAGGTCCGAGTGATATTTCTTAAATGGTCTTATAATTTTAGTGTAACCAGGTCAGTAAACGCTTCATCAGGTTTGTAATAACCCAGTGCTGCCAAGGACCATCATTCAACAAATCCTATACTTTTTCTCCTGTTCCATCAACAGAGACTTAGGAAAACCCAGTTCCCTTGGGGAAGTACAGTCCGAATAAACCATTTGTGTTCTCATTTGTTCCATGTTCCCATGGGGATACTGGATGGGCAAAGGATGGTTTATTTGGATTGTTGACTTATTCTCCGAAGGTGATGATGCGTTTGACATTCGTGACAGCTTCCTGGAGCGAGGCTCCGAGATAGATCCCGCCGAGGTCTTTTCGGGCAGACGGGTTTTCGTCCATGTAGCGCCCGCCGTAAGCCAGCTTCGGTTTACCGCGTAAACTCACCAGTTTTTCGGCGAATCCGCGCATCAGGTAGGCAGTTGGCTCCTGGTTGATGGTCAGGCAGATGAGTTTGGGCTTTGCGTAAGTGGAGTAATCGAGCAGATCCTCAACCGGAAGGTCAGGTCCGAGATATTCGACGGACAAACCCGACTGACGCAGCAGGACTGCCAGCATAAGGGCGTTCAATTCGAGCATTTCCTCCGGTCCGCAGCCAACCAGGATTAGAGCGCCCTCCTTAACCACCGGCAGGTTTTGCATCATTACCTGGAGCTTGCTATTAAGGTAGGTCAGCGCGATGTGCTCGGTGGCAATCAGGATATCTCCCCGATACCAGGCTTCGTGTAGCAATTCAGTGCTCGGGCGGATAATTTCTTCAAATATGATCGTGAGGTCAAAATAGGATTGACACTCATCCAGGATGGCATTGGCACGATCTTGATTATGCGAGATCAGTGCCCCGAAAAGGAATTCGGCAAAGTCCCGCGCTGGTCGGGGCGCTTTCCGGCGGGGAGGCTCAGCAGCGATGATCTGCACGCTCTCAGGCCACACGCCTTTTTCGCGGTCGCGTTTGAACTGCTGCACCACCTGGCTGATGGTCATATCCGAGTCGAGTTTGCGCTGCACCCACAGCAGCAACTGCACATCCCTCTCAGAGTAGAGGCGGTAGCCATTGGCCATGCGGGTCGGCTGCAGCAAGTCGTAGCGCCGTTCCCAGGCACGCAGGGTTACGGGCTTGATCCCTGTGCGGTTCTGCACAGCTTTAATAGTAAGCGTCGGTTCGGTTGGGAAACTGTCGATGGTAGTCATGGCTACTCCTTCAGCAGACTGGAGGTTTCAAAAAGACCGTTGAGAAACTTTTGACGTTCTTCCGGGGTCATCGGGCGGGGTTTCGCTGTTTCCTGGAGCGTGATGGTGAGCAGTTGGGTCGAGATATGGCGCCCCTGGTAAAAGAAATGTTTTTGAATGATGCCGTCATAGGTGATGTAAAATTCGGGTTGGTCAAAGAACAAATTTCCGAGACCGTAATGGATGAAGCCATTGTTCCAAAATTCCATCGCCTTGGCGACGTGGCTCTGGCTGCCGTTGACAATCACCGCTCCGGCATCCGCGAGGGGTCGAAAATCGCGAATGGCAGAGGACTGCGCCGCCACCAGGTAATCCTCCTGGTATTGGAAGGTCACAATCGGCAGGTAGCCCTGACCGCGCAGGCGGGTCACCTCTTCGGTAATCCAGCCGAAATTTTCGCAAGGCGCAGCGCCGCTGGACTCTTCTGTCGCCCATGCCATATCGGGTCCGTAGGAGTTGCATCCAATGAATGCTAATTTGTTGCCATTGTGTTCGATGAGCAGAGGCGCTTTGGCGTCGGTGATGTTGACTCCTCCGGCATACCACTGCATGCCGTATTCGCGGTAGAGGTCGAGTGTGAAGGGCACGGAGTCCACTTTGTAGAGCGCGCGTACGTCATTGTTGTGGTTGCCGGTGAGCTCAATGATATCCGCGCCGAGGTCATCGAGCAGGTCGATGTACTCCGGGTCGCTGCAGAAAATATAGCCGGTGTAATCCGGATCCGGGAAGGGGCAGCCTTCATAAAAGGAGACTTCGTTGCTGATGTGGGTCAGATCCGCCGCGCGCATGAAGTCGCGGATTTCCGTGCCCGGGAAGAGCACGCCTTCGGTGGACATCACAAAAGCGGTATCGCGCGCCATGGCTGTGACGCCGCTCATGATCAAGCTGGTCAATTGGCTGTGGTCGCGGTTTGGGGCGGGCAGGAGCGCGCTCAGCTCTTCTTCCGTCAGCGAGGCGTCCGCGATGGTTGTGCTCAGGGTGATCCGTTGAGTCAGCGGGGTCGATTCAGGCTCAAAGTCGTCGTCCAACGGGCTTTTTTCACCAATGGAGATCACTTTCCACTGCGGCGTGAGCAGCTCAAAGGGCAAAACCGCCCAGGTGCCTGCCTGGGGCTTGACCCCGGGTCTGAAGAACTCATCCGCGATTTGACTGAAGCCATTCCTGGCGGATAAAGAAGAGGAAAGGCTGAGAACCCGCGCGAGCACAGCGCTATCCTGGTTGCGGACAAGGATGGCGTTTAGGGTCGTCGGCATTCCCTTAGGCTGCGCGCCGCGGGCGATGGTGCGCAAATCAGCCAGGGAGATATCGTCTTGTACGGTGAAGAAAGGCGCGGCGAGCGCGTAAGTCAGCCAGGTTTCACCCAGGAGGGCGCTGCCTTTTGGCGGATTCCCGGCGGTGAGGAAGATATTCGCCTCATCCTGTTTTTTTGTTGTGGACACGCCTTCGGGAACCTTCACTTTCTTTAAAAAATCTGCCGGGAGAACAGGGTCAAGCCAGAGGATAGAGGGGATAGGGGCGGGCGTTTGGGTAGGGGCTGTTGTCGCGGTGGCAGTGGGTGGAAGCATTGCCCTTTGCGGGTCGGGGGAGGTGTTCGCGAATGGCTGACAGGCTCCCAAAAAAAGGCTTACCAACAGCGATAGCGCAATGAACCGTAAATAGAATGACCTGGAGTTGGGCGAATTATGCATCGATCCCCCAAAAAAGGTCATTTTTAACGCGGTGATTGGGCTCTGGTTCGGGATAGCCCTGCATAAACCGATCAACTGGTTTATTGAACAGTCTTATCAAACGTGGACTTAAACCGAAGGGTTTTAGTCCGCCTCCCTGGCTCGCATGGCAGGCGGCTGCCTGGTCGTGCTCTTTCAGGACAGAACGGTAGTCGATTTTTACGTGCACCGGAAAGTTTTCCGAGGCAATTTGCGCCAGGTCAATATCCCCATTGCGACCAACTTTATGAGGGTTCTTGCCCTGCAGGCGGATAAAGAAAACCGCTAATTTGGCGCTGCCCTTTGGCATCGTGTGGAAGTAGAGGCGGGTGAGCGCCTGCGGATCGGATTCTTTCAATTCTTCCCGCACGAGGTGGAACGCGAGAACGCTTGCCTGGTGGGTGCGGATGTGGTCGGGGTGGAAGTAACCTCCCACGGGGTCAAAAGTGATCACCACCTGCGGGCGGAGTTCGCGCATCACACCGGCAATACACTCCACGACCTCTTCCATCGGGCGTGCAATAAGCGCGTTCGGGTTCTGGTTATCTGCTGAACCTGCCATCCCCGAGTCGCGGAAGCCGAGTTTGAAGACTTTTTTGAGCCCCAAGGTTTCTGCTGAGCAGTTCAGTTCACTTTCGCGCAGCGCTGCCGGGCTCTCGAAACCTTCGAGCATCTCGGCCGGGATATCGCCTGCCTCGCCGAGTGTCGCGCAGGCTAAATAGACTTCAACATTCTTCCTGGCGTAGAGCGCGAGTGTGCCGCCCATGCCGAAGGCTTCATCGTCCGGATGGGCGAGCACCGCCAGAATTCGTTTTGGTTTGATTTCGTGCATTATTTGAACACCTTTTGTACAACCTTTCCATTATAATCTTTTCCCTTTGCACCCGCAATGGAATTGGCAAAAGAGGGAAAAAGTGCAGAAAATGGTCGAAAAGAAAGACTAAGGATTGAGCCCGTCGGGGGGCTGACCGCCGTATTGGGTAAATAACTCCTCCCAACTGGCGATTTCTTCAGGGGAGAGATGAGGTTCGGGGTCTGGATGACTGCCGCGGGATCGGGCTTGCGCCTGAATCCTTTGCGATAGCTCTGAGCTGCTCAGGATCGGCATATGGCGTGCCCTGCCTGCCGCCTGAACCCGGCGATCCGAGCTGACGAGGGTCAGGTTGCGCGCTGAGGCTCCAAGCTTTTGGATGTGGTTTTCAATCGCGGCATCCGCGCTTTGGGAAGCGGGGACAAAAACCGCTTGCACCAAGCCAAAATTGCGCTTGCCTTCTTGCCCTGGGGCTGCCCGGTCAAAAAACACCAAAGCGCGTGAGGATGTGGCTCGCAGGAAAGGCGTGAGCGCCTCGATCAGGGCTTGTTCGTCATCAAGATCACGCAGGCTGAGCCCGCGCACGTGGGGAATGAGGTTGTGACCATCAATGATGTATTGCATGGCGCAATTGTAAACCAAAATGACCTTCCACCGGAAGAATCGTCTGGTTTTCGCGGTTCTCAATGCGCTTGGATTTGCGAACGTGCGGTGCAAAAAGGCTGCGAGCGGACATGAAATTTGTTCTGTTCAGGAATCTCACCCGTTCATTCGGCTTTTAGTCGAGTACAATTGGTGGAAGAACCTGAGCTCGTCAGAGGTTTTGAGTTGCTCATGTCCAAACAAAAAAGGAGACTCCAATGGAAAATGTTTTCGCATCTTCTCATCCGTTGATTGCAACAAAACTGACCTTCCTGCGAAATGTCACGACAGAACCCAAAAAGTTCCGCGAGCTTGTGCGTGAGCTGGCGGCGATGCTGACCTATGAGGCTACTGCAGATCTGGCAGTAAAAACAGTCAGCGTGCAAACACCGTTAGTGGAGACCGAGGGCGTGAAACTGCTCGATCGGATCGGATTGGTTCCAATTTTGCGGGCGGGGCTTGGGATGGTAGAGGGGGTATGGGGCTTGATGCCTGGCGCAGAAGTCTGGCATATTGGTTTGTACCGCGATGAGAGAACCCTTAAGCCTGTGGCGTATTACAACCGCCTGCCCATCCAGCCTACGGTGGGTGTCTGTCTGATTTTGGACCCCATGCTGGCAACCGGCGGCTCGGCAGTTGCTGCGGTGGACATCCTCAAGCAGTGGGGTGTTGCCAAGATCAAGTTTGTCGGTCTGATTGGCGCTCCGGAAGGAATCGAGCGGCTTCACGCCGCCCATCCGGACGTCCCGATCCACCTCGCGGCGGTTGACGAGCGCCTGAACGAGCACGGCTACATCCTGCCGGGCTTGGGCGATGCCGGCGACCGGCAATTCGGCACCTAAAGGGGCAGTACAGCGTTAGGATAAGAGTTTATAAAGGTTTTAATCACTTGTATAAGGAGGAAGTTCAAATGATAGGAGTTATTCTTTGTTCCCATGCGAGTTTTGCCCAAGGGCTTTTTGACGCGGCGGAGATGATCACCGGCGAGACTGAAAACATCACCGTCCTGCCTTTTATGAATGGCGATAACGTGGACGATCTGGTCGAAAAGCTGCGCGAAGCTGCAGCCGGATACCGCGAGAAGGGGCTCCCTTACGTTTACATGGTCGATCTTTGGGGCGCCTCACCCTTCAACGCTTCGATGATGGCGGAAGGCGAAAATGGGGCGGATATTGTGGCGGGAGTGAGCCTGCCTTTCCTGTTGGAATTCCTGACCAGCCGGGACGAGTTCAAAGGCGGACCGACGGCGGAATTTTTGGACGGGATCATCGAGGAAACCGGATTGGTGAAGCGCATCAATCTTAAAGAATTAGACAACTGATTCCAATATTTAGGGGTCATTGGGTCCATGCCTGCTTCAGGCGTGGACCTTTTTTAGATCAGAATCGCGGATTGCTTTCCTGAAGGCGCTGCGAGACCAGGCGGGCTACTTTCCCCATGGGGTAAGCCGATAGTTCCGCAATCGGCGCCCAGGCAAAATCAGGGGGCAGGGGTTGCGGTTCGCAGGCGGAAATCAGACAGTCAAAGGCGTGGAGGGTGATCCGGAAATGCGTATAAGCGTGCTTAAAGGCGCCCAGGTGTGTTTTCACCTCAATTGAAAGCTCAAAACGTTCCGCAACAAGCGCCTGGAGAGCCTGGGAAAAGTCGGTAGTGGTCTCAGGCACGGACGCGCCGGGATACTCCCAAAGGTTTCCTAGCATGCCGTCAGCCGGTCGGCGGCAGAGCAAGACCTGCGATCCGCGGCGGATGACCGCTGCCAGGACCAGCTTGTGGGGCGGTTTGGACTTGGGTT
>Ga0208459_1001482_pt1 | contig 22132 bp, 26 predicted proteins | sample AD_UKC087_MetaG_FD_184433 | JGI IMG/M metagenome (GOLD analysis project Ga0208459, IMG submission 184433) | Active sludge microbial communities of municipal wastewater-treating anaerobic digesters from USA - AD_UKC087_MetaG (SPAdes) (version 2) | ecosystem: Engineered > Bioreactor > Anaerobic >... | reverse complement strand
GGTTAATAAATGATTATAATTTGTTGTAAAGTTTGTCCAATGAAGTCTGGGCCTGAAGCAGCGTCAATATTGACGTATAATAATTACTCTCTGCGGTCAGGTAATTGCCGTTTGCCTGTGTCAGGTCTAAGCTGGAGGCGGCGCCGTGCTTGTATTTGTTCTGAATGCTCTGGTAAACCCGTCCGGCAACAGAGACATTCTCTTTCTGGGTTTCATAATTTTCCAGTGCATTCTGGTACACAAACAACAATTGTGTTTTTTGCAGATCCAACTGGTCTTTCACAATCTCCAGGTTTCGTTGAGCCATATCATAGCTGATCTTTGATTGGGCCAGCTGGGCTTTTCTTACACCGCTCGACCAAATAGGGACCGACATGGTAACACCCGCCAAATGGCTTGGATTTAAATCAAAATTGGTTTTAAGTATTTTTCCGGTATAGTTATAATACCCGGCAATGGTTGGCGCATATGCCCATTTTCTGAGATCAACCTGCTTTTTACTCAGTGACACCTGTGATTCCATCATCTGGTAATTGATGTTTTCTGTAATATTGAAATCTTTAGCCAGTGCAGCTTGCGGATTCGTAGCATCCAGCAGCTGTGTCAGGCTGTCCGTAAGGATAATCGAAGTAGCAGGTGGAACACCCAGTTGAAATTTCAGCATGTTGTAGCTGAGCTGAGTCATCCGTTCCAGCGCCTTCTGGGAGTTTTTTAACTGGTTCACCGTTATTTTCAACTGATCTACGTCTGTCTGCTCCGCCAACCCGGTGTTAAACATGTTTGTAGTATGCTGAAGTATGTCGTTCAGGTTTTTTATGTTTTCATTGATGATCTTTAAGGTTCGTTCACTGGTCAGAATCTGGTAGTAGGTGTTCGTTACGTTTTCCTTTACGTCCTGTTCGCTGGCTACCACACTCTGTTCGGATAATTTACGTGCAATTTTCGCTGTTTTGATCCCCGCAAGATATTGACCGCTGAAAATAAGCTGGGATAGTTGTAATTTGCCGGAGAGTTGGTCGCTCATCACTATCGGTTCGGAAGAACTCATCTGGCTTATAGCATTTAAGACTTCTATGTCACCAAGGTCCAGCAGCGAGTAATTGATATTAGGCTCCGTACCGGACCCCATACTGAAATTCATTTCATAATTAAAATAGGTCATGTAGTTCAGGCTGCCTTCCACCTGGGGTAAGCCCTGAGCAATTGTTTCTTTAACTTTTTGCCTTGAAGAAACCATGCCGTCTCGGGCATTCATCAACGACTTATTGTTCTTTAATGCGTACTCCCGTGCTTGTGCCAATGTCAGTGTGTACGGCTGTTCCTGCCCGTACAATACATTGCTTGTCATCATTATTACACCCAACAAAAAAATCTTTAGCGTTCTCATATAAAATTGATTTATTTAATCCGTTTTTTATTATTACTTACTATTGTTTATTCATAAATTCGGCCTTTACTTCATCAAACATGTCCAAAAAAACATTCATCAGGTTTTCCACATCTTTCAGAAAAATGGCGGTCGGGGATTTCTTATCTGCTTTCACTTCATACATTGCATGAAAGAGGTCTCGTGTCTTCCTCAGCATGGTTTGGTGTTCATCAATCAATGCAAACTTATCCTGTCTTCGGATATGAAAGTAGCGTTTGCGGTCGCCGGGAAGGGTACTGTATTCGACCTGGTTTCGGGCTTCAAGCACCCGTAAGGCATTGCTTGCCGAACTTTTGCTTATTTTAAGCTCCTCTACAATCTCGTCAAAGGTGTATTGCTCTTTATCCATCACCGTAAGCAGGCCCGAGATTCGCCCTGCAATAGCCCCCACACCTTGTTTTTCATAGATACGGCCTATGGTGTCAACCAATTCAAATTGTGCCCTTTTCCGTTCTTCATTTTTCATTGCAAGAATTTTTGGCTGCAAAATTACAAATAGTTTTTTTAGTTCGGTAATTATCGAACCAAAAGAACTGTTAAAGTTTAGTTAAAATCTAAATGACGTCTAATTAGCTGAATGCGTGTTGTTTAACACAATGACAAGGCATCGTAATGAGGATGCCCGCTCAATTTTATTCGGTTTTTTTAAATAGACAGCTTATTATACCATACCCCTAATTTGATATGGAGTTTACATTTATAAAAAATGAAATTGGGGACAAGGATAAAATGAGGTAATCAATAAAATATCAGGACGTTTCAACTCTCGGGTTTATCCTTCTGATCTTGGAACTGGTCCAAAATAAACACCGCTTCGGCTTCTGTGTCAAAAAACATACACCTATCTCCGGTTTTATCTATTCGAACCATACCGGTACTTTTATCCACAAATAAAAAGAACTTCCCGGCCATGGGAGTAAACTTATCCCTCACCATCATAACCTTTAGCAAATTTCGCTTTTTAAGCAGTTTATATATCAGCAATCCTGTAAAAAACATTATGGCCAGACCGAGAAATATAAAAAAAACGACACCTTCTATTTCCATATGTATTGTTAAACAAATTAGTAACCGTAAAAAAGACGTTGACATATCAAATAAAATGCCAAATGAAAACAAATTTTCTTTTTGCAAAATTTATTTTTTGTGATTTTATTAACTAATGCCTGATGAAAAAATCTTGGATAATAGTTCTTTATATCTCTTGTATATTGATTTTAAACAGTTTGCAATTCATTTTGCTTGTTTCTTTCCTGCCGCCGACATCATGAATCGATCATTTTATGACAGTATTTTTCTTGTAAAAAACATTTTTTCATGTACGCAAATTTAAGGGACACAAAAAAGCCTTGCATTATTAGCAGGCTTCCGGTACATTTGCCACAAAATCCACATACCCCCTATCATGTTCGATCAATTAATTACCAATCAGATAGTTGTTCACTTTATCGGCAACAAGTCCGCCGATGAAGGCATCCGGTTTTCAAGCGGAAAATTAGTGGTGGACGACAACTTAAAGACTTTGCTTTCGGGCTATTTTGCAGGCAGTTTTAAATCGCCCGAATTCTATCATTTTGCTCATCCGGATGATCTGAAATTTAACGAGGTGTTCAACTATGTAACATCCATATTCGACAATCCGGGAAACTTGTTCAACCAAAGTATCAGCCTTGCCAAACACCTTTATGAACATTCCACCCATCCGAATGTAAAATCAGGGGAGTTTTACACAGCCTATTTTTACGATTGCCTCATAGAAGACCAAGTTGTGGATGCCGTAGGCCTATTCAAATCAGAGAACAAAGATACCTTCCTGAAAATGTTGCACAAAAACGGCAATTTTGAAGCAAATATAGAAGAAGGCATCAATATCACTAAATTAGATAAGGGTTGTTTGATTTTCAACACCGAAAAAGAAAAAGGCTATTTGGTGGCTATCGTGGACAATACGGCAAAAAACAATGAGGCAAGGTTTTGGAAAGATGAATTTTTACAACTGTGCCCGCGCGCCGACAATTTTCACCACACCCAGAATCTGCTTAGCCTGTGCAAACAGTTTGTGGTGGAAAAACTGCCCGAATCCTTTGAAGTGAGCAGGGCCGACCAGGCCGACATGCTTAACAGGTCGGTGAAGTTTTTTAAAGAAAAAGAGACCTTTGCCATGGACGATTTTACTTCGGTAGTACTGCAATCACCCGAAGTAATTCCAGTTTTTAACCAATACAAAGACCAGTATTCCTCCGAAAGGGGAATTGATATTTCTGAGGAGTTCGACATCTCGGCGCCTGCAGTAAAAAAACAACAGCGTATTTTTAAAAGCGTGATAAAACTCGACAAAAACTTTCACATCTACATTCACGGGAATAAAAGCCTGATTGAACGCGGTTTTGATGAAACCACCGGGATGCAATACTATAAAATGTATTTTAAAGAGGAAAACTGATGTCGGAATTTTTTTTCGATCAGAAATTTTTTATTGAAAAAAAACTACTTTTGATGCCGCTGAATTCCGGAACATTTCGGCCGGTTAAAAAAAATAGAGAAAGGGTCCTTAGCTCAGGTGGCTAGAGCGCGTCGTTCGCAACGACGAGGCCGCGGGTTCGAGTCCCGCAGGATCCACTAAATTTTTTATACCTATTCCAGCCGCGTAAAAGACCCCGAAACAAAGGCATGCGGGCAGGGCTCTCCTTCCGACTCTAATGTAAGCACATCCTTATCAATTTTGGGCACATAGCTGTCGTAACAGTTATCATCATAAGTCCGGATAAAAAGGTGAACATCCTTAAACTTGTTCTTTCCGTTGGTTTCGAAAGAATAAAAACCCTGTGAAGTATGTGCTCCGGCAGTTATCGTCATGCTCCCGTTTTTCTCAAAGGTAAGCACGATATTGCCGCCATCATCAGCTCTGGTCCAGGTGCCAACAATCCGCCGCCCGATTACCTCACACTTGCGGCACGATACAAATCCTGCAGCTATCATGACGACAACCAGTAAAAGCACTATTTTTTTCATAAGGCAGTATTAATCGTTTATTTTACGAATTTACAATAAAATTATTTCACATTGAAAAAAATATTACTATTCAAAGAAGTTTGTTATCGAAAAAACGCCTGGCTGGATTTACCGTTTATTTTAATACCTGAAAAACACTCAATAGCTGGTATGGATTTTTTTAATCATTTCTTTACAGTGAAAAAGTGTAAATTCTCAAGTGTTGCAACAACAATAGTAATGAATTCACTAATCACTGCTAACGGTTTAATCCCGTGGTAATTTTTACTATTTCTTTTTACGCTGATTGTGAAAGGCTTCACAAATCACCTGTGCCTCACCAAGAGTGTCGAACCTCATGCTTTCCGCACAATTATCACAACATGCTATCATACCCGTTGTGCGGTTAATATAAAGATATTTTTTCCCCATCATGGGGGCATACTTTCCATCAATAAAACTAACCTTCAAACTCCTGGACTTTCTAAGCCTGATTACAATAAGCCAGATGAGTAAGCCCAACAATACCAGCGATATCACTCCGTATTTAACAATATCAATAAGAATGTCAAGCACCATCCGTCACAGGTTTTAGGTTTTTATGAAAAAGCTTGCTGTCAGGCACATTCCAGACTGTCGATATACATCCGGATAATTTTTTTGGCGTCTTCTTCGTTATCAAAAAACTCGCACTTATCGCCTATGCTATCGCCCATGACCACTCCTGATGAAGTATCCCTGTATAAATAATAATCGCCCCACATAGGCAAAAACTTTCCTCTTACCTGAAGAATTTTTTGTTTATCATTAAGCGAATGATACTTTTTAACAGCCAGATAGACCGCTACTGATAATAATCCCACCACTGCCAAAAAAGCAATTAGTCCAATGAAAATTAACGCATAAATTTTAAAGTCTGCTAAAAACATAACTTAATTTTTTATTGTTTGTGCTATTATACCGATTCCACAAAAAAAAGTTACAAAAAATAAAAAATCAGTAGTATGAATGTTATTTCCCAGCAGGTTTTTTAATTACAGAAATATTGATTTTCTTTGTATTCCGAAAAAAATTACTGAACTGATTGGCATGAAAAAAATAAGTTCCATAGCTCTTGTTTTGTTGCTATCGGCCATTCTATTCGGTTCATGCGAAAAGAAAAACTACCGCTGTTATTGTTATTTACCAGGAGATACTACCGGATATAGCCAGAAGTTTTTTTATTTTGACAACACATCAAAATTCTGGGCAGAGAAACAATGCGACATTATTGCCCGCAGAGTACAAAAAGTTTTTCCGGATTATTCCTGCCTGGCGAGCTCCTATTACAATAAAGGTATAAAGTAATTTTGGCCAAATTAGGCGGCTATTACTCAACAAGACAGATGCCTTGCCGAAGCTTATATTATCAAAATCATTTTTCGCCCACAGGCATTTTCAGGGATGGCCTGCTTCGGTCGGCATAAATAATAATGGGCAAATTATAACATTTGTTTATGATACTCGTCAATAAATTTTTTCGCCTCATCCTCCGTGTCCAGCAGCATATACTCATCACCTATACCCCCCATCAGAATACCGGTATTGGCATCTTTATACAAATACCTTCCGCCTTCTATCATAGGTACATACTTGCCGTTTACCTCAAGAATTAAATATTTCTTCCTGCGATTTTTAAGAATAAAGCTAACGGCAACTATTCCAATTATAACAACTACCAGAAGTACGGCCAAAAAAATTAATATTTTCATTTTGAATACAGAAAGACTACAAAATTAGTGTTTCCGAAAAAATAAGCACAATTTATTATTCTACAGAAAATCGTCAGATTTAACTTTTGGTATTACGTCATAAGGTGTTGTTTAAATTTTATTCATATATCTTTGAAAAAAATACTATACCGAATGGAAAAATAAAATAGTCCAAACTTCACAATAATCGCTTAAACAATTTATTTTTACCATCGGCATTACCAAATTAACAATTTGTAGTAAGTCTTTATACTATCTACAAATTCACCTTGGCATAATAACTACCCAAGTCACTTGAAAAATGCACTCGCCTTGTCCAGCTTGTCCATATCGTCATCAGAAAGCCGGAACAACATGGCGCCGGTATTTTCTCTAACATGAGCTTCTTTTGTTGCGCCGGGAATTGCCACGACCGCATCACCATTAAAATGTATCAGCCAGTTTAGCGCTATTTGTGATGGTGTTACCTTATATTTCAATGCCAATTCTTTAAGCAGCATGATTACAGGTCGGCTTTTTTCAAGTCCTTCGGGTTTGAACTTGGCGCTGTGCTTTCTGAATCCTGTGCCGCTGATAAGTTCCGGATTATCGTGGAATTTGCCGCTAAGCAGGCCCTGTGCCAAAGGAGAATATGCGATGATGGTAATGCCAAGTTTTTTCGCTGTTTCCATTATCCCGTTCGACTCGATCCTGCGGTCAAGCAAATTGTATAATACCTGATTCGTTGCGAGCGGAATTCCTTTTTTTTCGAGGGTTTCCCACGCATTCTTCATTTTTTGTGCCGAAAAATTGCTGACGCCAATGCTTTTGATAAGTTTTTTGTCAAGAATACCGGCCATGGCGTTCATTTCGCTTTTTTCGTTTGAAAAACCCCAGGGCTGGTGCACCTGGTAAAGGTCAATTGGGAAAGGCGCCAGCGCTTGTATTCTCGTATCAATGGTCTTGGGAATATTAGATGCAAAGCGGAACATGGGCCACCATTTGGTCGCTATAAGAACGTCGCCCGGTTTTTTCCCCAATGCCCTTAATGCTTTCGATAGCGCTTTTTCCGAGGCGCCCTTGCCATAAACCTCGGCGGTATCAAACCAGTTTATTCCCCCTTCAAGAGAAAGCGACACCACTTTTTCGATGAGGTCGTCTTCCAGCGTGGGCCAGAATTTTCCGGCCAAATTATTTTGCTTGCTGAATTGCCAGCAGCCAAGTCCTATGGGTGTAACCATAATACCACTGCGCCCCAAAGGGCGTAAGGTGATTTTATTTTCCATGTTTTTATGTCTTTAAATTATGAATGTTTTTTTTGTTGTTGGCCGTCAAAAACCATTCCTTTTAAACAAACAACAAATTACCTGACAATAATTCATATTTACTTTGATCTTATGAAATATAAATGTTGCTTGTTTTTCTTTACTCATTAAGAACCCGAAGAAACAATGTTTTGTCAAAAAATTTAAAGTATCTTATAAGCCAATTTTTATAATTATTTATATATTGCAGAAAATTTTAAGGCCATGAAAATTTTGAAATTTATATTACCCTGTTATTTTACTCTAATATATTCAACAGCTTTTTCTCAATGGTCACAAAAATATTTTACTGATGAATTTGGGGATTTTACTAAGGATTCTTATATTCAGCACACTGATAATTATGGTACGTTTTCCAATTCAGCAACTAGTGACGCAAAATTAATTGTAAAAATTGCTTGTCCACATTAAGCAAGTTGTTTAATAATATCATTATAAGTCGTCGGTAAATTGGTTACGGCTTGTTGCATTAACCTGTAAAACAGCTTTCCTCTGTGAGTAGATAATTTTCTATTAAATCGGAATGCGTATTCTTCCAAATAATATTCCAAGTGTTTTGAGGATATTTTCCCTTGATGCGTTCCGTTAATCCATCGTTTTACTAGCGAATCCACCATATGTACATGAGGTAATAAATCATGCGCTTGCTTCCCACTACCAGATATGACTTTTACTATATGTTCGTATTCTTTGTTTTTGGACAGAGAAGCATAACTTGGCCACCCATCAGTAATTACAGTACTTCCATATTTTACATTTTCTTTTATGAATGGCAAGAGATTTTCTTTTGACGCATCGGATATTATTTTAAAGCGCACTCGACCTATTTGCTTTCCTATGCATTCTGTGGCAACAACAACTAAACTTTTCTCCTCTGCACCTCTTCCTTGTTTTCCTTTTCCGATTTCTTCGCCGCCTATATATGTTTCGTCCACCTCTATAATGCCCGATAATTTTTCCCTTCCTTCCCTTATCATTGCCCGACGAAGCTTATGCAACCATAGCCAAGCAGTTTCATACGAACCAAAGCCCATAAAATCTTTAAGGTTATAGGCACTTGCCCCAGTTTTTTGTGCAACTACCCACCACATGATATGGAACCACAGTAATAATGGCTTTTTGCTTTCCTGAAATATCGTTCCACTTGTTATTGAAAATTCTTTTCCGCATTCCGAACAATGAATTTTATGTTTGGCTGTAAGCCAATATTTTCTTGCTTGACACTGCGAACAAATATAACCTTCCGGCCATCTCATATCTATAAGATAATACCAACAGGCATTCTCATCTGGAAATTGAGCCAGAAATTCTTGAAAATCCTTTGGGTATTTTTCTTCTATTTTCATGTTGCAAATCTAATTAATATTTTGACTTGCTTGTTGTAGACAAGCAGTTTGTAAAAATTAACTTTTATTGTAGAAAAGATTTGCCTTCGGATATTTCTGATTTAACTCTTGGACAAAGTGAAAAAGATACAATAATTTTCACTTCAACTGATATTATTATTGATTTATATGAATATGGAAAAGGCCCTACGGTAGGCAAAGCTATTGGTGAAACCTTTTATAAATTATCAATTAAGCTTTCTGATAATACCACGGAAACTTATTATTTAAGTGCTGGTCAATCATTGTGGATAAATGATGTTAAAGATAAGATTTCATTTATTTCTCATTTGAAAAAAGAAAGCACGCCAATTAAATGCTATTTAACTATTAATAGTGAATATGGGGTTCAATCATATAATTTTAAAATTAATCCTATAGGTTTTAGTAATGCTTATTTAAAAATTAAGCCAAAATAAGCCAAAAATCCCAAAATTGTTTCGCAATGTTTCTGCAGGGCAAAAAAAATCCTTTGAAACTTTTACAGAAACAAAGGATTTTTTAAAATTATTTGTACCCCGGGCGGGACTTGAACCCGCACGACCGCAATGGTCACAGGATTTTAAGTCCTGCGTGTCTACCAGTTCCACCACCAGGGCAACAAAGAACGTTTGATATTCTAAAAAAAAACCTCTCTGCAACGAGAGGATTTCTTTGTGGAGCGGAAGACGGGACTCGAACCCGCGACCCCGACCTTGGCAAGGTCGTGCTCTACCAACTGAGCTACTTCCGCATTTCGGGGTGCAAATATAATAAATTTTTTTAAAACAAAATATTTTATGTTTTTCTCTGAAAAATTTTTACTTTTATTCCTGTTAAAATCCGGCCATGTCAAAACTTTTTATCATCCCTACCCCTATCGGCAACCTCGAAGATATTACCCTCCGCGCCCTCCGCATCCTGCACGAAGCCGACACCATACTGGCTGAAGACACCCGTACCAGCGGCATACTGCTGAAACACCACGGCATTGCTACCAAAATGCTGCCTTACCACCAGTTTAATGAACACCGCAGTCTGCAGACCCTGATAAGGCGCATACAGGCAGGTGAAAACCTGGCAATGATATCCGATGCCGGCACACCAGGCATTTCCGATGCGGGATTCCTGCTTATTCGCGAATGTATCGGCCAGGGCATAGAGGTGGAATGCCTGCCTGGTCCTACGGCTTTTGTTCCTGCGCTGATAATTTCCGGCCTTCCCAGCGACCGTTTCCATTTCGAAGGCTTCCTGCCTCACAAAAAAGGCCGCCAAACCCGCCTGACAAACCTTGCACAATTAGAAAACACCGTTATCCTTTACGAATCGCCACACCGCCTGGTGAAAACACTGGAACAATGCTGCGAATTTTTTGGCGAAGAAAGAAAGGCCGCAGTAGTCAGGGAATTGAGTAAAATTCACGAAGAAGTGATCCGCGGCAGCCTGAAAGAAATAGTCCTATCTTTGCAGGACAAGACCATCAAAGGAGAAATCGTAATCGTCCTTGCCGGAAAATAATACCATGCGCAAAAATTTTTTCATATCGCTGTTGCTTATCCTGATCGCTTGTACGCTAGCAGCCCAGGAAAATATTCCCCTGCAACGCGATATAGTATTTTCGCTGGACAAATACCTCAACCGCAAAAACACCGAAGTGTTCACCGCCCTAAAACCTTATAATAAAACGGTGGTTGACCGTGTGGTGCATACCGATTCGGCTATTACTCCCGGCTGCAGGCCGGCAAAAGAAAAAGAACGTTGGTTTATTCGAAAGGTCTTCCGCGAAGATTTATTTGTAATTAACCATCAGGATTTTCATTTATACGTAAGTCCTCTGTTCAACTTCGGCTATGGCATGTCGCTGGCCGAAAAGAAAAGTTTATACTACAACACGCGCGGCGTGCAGCTCAAAGGAACTTTTGGAAAAAATATTTATTTCATCACCAGTTATTACGAAACCCAGGCCAGGTTTCCCGATTACATCACCGACCACATTAAAACATTTGAAGTGGGCCCCGGAACCGGCAGGGTGAAAGATTATAAAACCGGCGGCTACGATTACGGAACTCCCTACGGATTGATTTCATTCACTCCAGAACCGCACTGGAATATCCAATTTGGCTTCGACAAAAACTTTATCGGCGACGGATACCGGTCGCTGCTTTTATCCGACAACACCTATCAATATCCGTTTCTCAAGATTCACGTCAACTATGAATGGTTTTACTACCAGACGATTTTCACCGCTTTTCAGAACCTAAATACAACGGCAGTCCTTAATGCACCTTACGTCTGGTATCACGGGTACCAAACCAAACCGGGGTCCTTTAATTATGTCGGTTTCCGTATAGGAAAATCAGTGGAATTGGGCCTTTTTGAGGGTATCATCTGGAAGGCAGCCGAAGGAAGCAAGAAATTCAACTGGAACAGCCTGATCCCTGTAATTTTTGTCAACACCATACATTATTCACTTTTCGACCAGAATAACATTGTGGCAGGCCTCACCGCCAAATACAAACCCCTAAATACGCTCAACTTTTATGGCCAGTTGATGATCGACAACCTCAGGTTCAACAAATTGTTTAAAAGAGGCTACCAGAGCAATGCTGTAGGTTTTCAGCTGGGGGGAAAATGGTTTGACATGTTCGGCATACAAAACTGGAATATCCAGGCCGAATACAATCAGGTGCGGCCTTTTGCTTATTCGTCGCCCAACCCGCTTCAGAGCTATACTCATTACAACCAGGCGCTGGCACACCCGCTGGGAGCCAATTTCAGGGAGCTTATCGGCTTTATGAACTACCGCTGGCACAGAATATTTGCTGAAGCACAACTTGCTTATGCAATGACCGGTGTGGACACCGACACCACAAACTGGGGGCAAAACATCTTTCTTTCGCAAACCACCAACCAGCGCGGGTACGATTCGCAGGGCAATTTTATCACACAGGGACTCAAAACCGACATTCTCAATGCAGGAATAAGAGTCGGTTACTTGTTTAACCCTAAAACCAACCTGGTGGTGGAGGCTGGGTACAATATGCGTCGCTATAAAAACAATATCGACAACCGGCTGACGCATTATTTTTATTTTGGAATCAAAACATCGCTGACCAATATATACAACGACTTTTAGCACCATTGAAAAACATTATAATACATAGAATTCTCTTTATAACAGCCATGCTGCAATGCATATGCGGGTTTTCGCAACAATCACACTACCATGGGTTTTCGGGTATGCAGGAAGCGCTCAATGCCAGACTTTACGCCCACGGAGTTAACTTTCACCCCGATGTGCAGCCTTATTATCAGATGGAAATTGACAGGGTGGAAAATTTCGATAGTATCTTCTGCTATAAAATTCCAAAAGAAACAAAGTTCTACAAAAAAACACTAACAAATAACCTCATAAAATATTATGACGGCGATGTTTTTATTGCCTCCGATCCTTTGCTCGATGCAGTGGGGGGATATGACATTTCAGGCAAGAAGGCACTGTTTGAATCGGGAATCGGCGCACGGCTTACTATTAGCCTTTACAAAAAAGTATATTTGGGCGGTTCTATCATGTATTATCAATCGTCATTCCCGCAATACATTGATGACATGATAACGTCGGGCAGGGCTGTCCCCGGGCATAACTACGCATACAAATCGGCGCCAGGCGGATACAATTACATGGATTATGATTTTTATATAGCCTACAATTTTTATAAATATTTTACGCTGGAGGCAGGGTTTGGAAAAAATTTCTGGGGCGATGGGTACCGTTCGCTTTTCTTGTCTGACGCAGCTTATAACTATCCCTATTTGAAATTAACCACTAATGTATGGAAAATAAAGCTTGTCAATCTTTACACAAATTTTAAGGACATGACAGGCATTTATAATACCACCAAATGGAAAAACATGACCAACAAATTCGGGGCTTTTCATTACCTCAGTTGGGATATTTCCAGGCGTGTTAATTTGGGTTTTTTCGAGTCTATCATCTGGCAAGCCAAGACCAGCGGTGGATCGCGGGGTTTTGACATTGCTTACCTCAACCCGGTTATTTTTCTGCGACCCATAGAATTTCAGCGTGGATCGCCCGATAATTCGCTGCTCGGAGTTAGCCTGCGGGTGAAGGTAGGAAAAAAGACTTCGTTATATGGGCAGTTACTCATCGATGATATTATCTTCGGCGAGATAAAAAAAGGCATTATCAACCGGTTTAAACGCATCCGCCATCCCGAAGACAATAGTCTGGTGTATGGTTTCTGGACCAATAAACAGGCATGGCAAATTGGCGTGCGCTCCTATGATATGTTCAAACTAAAAAACCTTTCGGCCCTGCTCGAATTTAATTTTGCCCGGCCTTATACCTATGCCCACCGCATCGTTACACAAAATTATGGTCATTACAACCAGCCATTGGCACACCCCGGCGGCGCCAATTTTATGGAGGCCTCCTTATTTCTGCGGTATAATTATCACCGGTGGTTTTTTGAGCTACATGCCAATTATACCATTACCGGATTGGATTCCCTCAATTCTGATGTGGGCCAGGACATCTACAAGCCCGCCTGGGATGCCTACGATGCCTCGGTCGGGAATGTGGTGCTGAACCCATATTTCAATGAGATTGCACAAGGCATAAAAACACGCATAGGCTATTATTCGCTGAATGTAGCATACCTGCTGAATCCTAAAAATAATATGCGTTTGGTGCTGAACTATTATTACCGCCATTCCTCCTCGAAACTTGCCAGCCAATCAGCAAATGTTATTCAACTGGGAATAAAAATGTCGGTACCCGACCGGCATTATGATTACTGATTATCTGATTTTATATCAAAGTGAATTTTTAGATAGTCCATGGTGGATGATTCCACGGCGGATCGAAGCCAAGACTTACTGAAATTTCATACGTTGTTTGCCCGATTGGGACAGACGGGGAAAAAATTGGCGTTTTCGGGCAAACACAAAAGACAAAATCAATAAACTTGCTCTTCAGCCACCTGCAGAATCACATCGGTAGCGGCATCATATACGTAGGCAACCACCTTGCAGTGTTTGTCGTTCCATGCAGCGTCCAGCGTTTTCTTATAGGTGCGGATAACGGCAGAATCCTGCGCCACGCCTCCGTTGGTAAGCACTTCGCCGAAACTGCCTGCAAAAGCATCTCTCATCACATCCATAAAAACATAATTTTCTATTTCCGGTGTAGTGCCAACAGTATTATTGTTATTCAACTGATACCCGGTAATACTGTCTTCGGAGATAAACAGTGCGATTTTCAGGTTTTGTGCGTTGGCTGATAAAAATTTTGATTTTACGTGTGTGCAAAGTTTTCGGCTGGCCGAATCATAATTGTTGATAATCTGCACCGTCATTAATGGGCTTTGTGCCAATACCTGTTCGGCCTTGGTCTGCCACGTAGCGGGCGTTCCATAAAAAACATTGGTGCCATCAATTTTTTCACGGTTAAACCCTGCCCGGGGTTGCGCGGGACTGCCAAAGTAAGCATAAAGTTCCTCGCCAAAAGTTCCCGCACGCAAATCCAGGTCATAATTGCCGGGTTCGGGCTCTGACAGGCCACCGGAGTGTATAGCCAGGGCCACTACCCTGCTGCCGTATGTCTGTTGCTTAATCTGATGAATATAATGCGCCCCTGTCGGACAATACACACATTTATGACCTGTAAACTCTTCTATCAGCAAGGTTTTCTCAGGTGAAGTAATATCGGGAAATACGGGCACAGGGCAATCGGAAACGTCGCTTACTATCATATAGGGCGCTTCCACTTTATCACACGAAAAGAATATTGCTACGGAAGAAAGCATTAGCGTGCTTACAATAAATAGTTTCGTTTTCATTTTTTTTATTTTTAAAAACTTGAAGAAATTGACAACATTAATCCATTGGCGGCCGGCACATACCTGCAAACCCCTCCCACACACAAAATACCTGCCCGCTGACGTCCATAACTAAGGGCGATACGTGTGGAACCCACCGCAAAAGCTGTAGCCACATTATAATAATGAAGCCGTTTTTGGGCAATGCTGTTACCGTAATTATACATATCAGAAACTGAGAAAAACCATTTGGGGGCTATGGTATATTCCACCATCCCGAAAGCCCATGAGCCATCACCCTGTTTGGTGTACATGTGCTGAAGTTCAGAACGAATGGAATGTTTATCATTGATGTTAAAGGTCATGTCAACAACCACGGTATGCGAATGAATATTCGGCATAGCGTGGCCCTCAATGACCGTAGCGTTATATTGTATGTAAAAATAATCTACTATGAGTTTGAATGTTTTGGAAAACTTTTTTGAAAATTCGAAATTGAAATTTTCATAGTAGGCGTTTTTACCGATTTTGAAGAAATCAGATTTGTAGCCCAGGGTTCCGGTAGAATCTATGGGCGTATTTTCGTCAATTTGTTTTTTGTCAATGGCATTATACCGCGAATAGGTCAGCGACAGGTTGGTGCCATACTTGCCGCCCATTTTTGTTTTCTTTTTGAAGGTATAAATACCTTGTGCCTGCATCCCGAATTCTCCATTGGGTTGAGTGCCATAAGTGTAAATAGCAGGAAGGCTATAGGTGGTTTGTTTGGCCAACGAAGGAATATAATTAATGTTCAGGTCAATACCTTCGGCATTTCGGTCTGATTTATAACTCATATTATCCGTGCGTATAGCAGCCAGGTAAAAACCCATACCTTTTTTTGCATAGGTCATCTGGAGTAAGGAGGCATTGCCGGGCTTGTAAATGCGATTGTTTATGGTGGAGGGGTCGTTTATTTTATGCGCATATTCGCCATTAAACAAAAAATTCTTATAGCTTACTGAAGCTCTGCCGCCGTATGCCGCCACATTTTTCGGCAGTTTATACACGGGGTCGTCGGCTTCCTGATATTTACTCACAAAACTGCCTCCAATACTTACCCTGAGCGCCTTATCATTAAGTTTTGTAAAAATATCATTGATACTGAATTCGGCATCTGCGCCTCTCACCACGCCAGGCCCCAAATCAAAATAATAGCGCTGTTTGCCCCAAATACCTTTTAAGGTGATGCCTTTCCAGGGATTCACTTTTACATTAATGCCGTCCAGCGAATTGTCAAAACCAAGGCTCGGGTCCTGCCAGGTACGGTAAACCAGGCCGGAGCCAAACTGATCGTAAGAATTGCCTACGGTAATGGTAAATTTATCTTTTTCGAACGAAACAAAACGATACGGGATGCCAATGCCTTTATAACGGGCATCGTAGCCCTGAAGGGCATACAAATAATTTTCGAAACGGAAGCCGGCCGAAAACGGGCCGTTGGTGTAATTGATATTTGCGAACGCATTCATCAGCACTTTTTGAGGCACATCGGGGGCGCCAATCATAGAATCTTTGTTATAGTACATCCCATCGAACTGGAAATTTCCGCTGATCTGGCTGTTTCTCAAAAATTTTTCAAAACCCTGCGAGCGGGCCTGATTAAAAGAAAAAATGCCCACCACAATAAAGGTGAGGACAAAAATAATTTTGTATCTCATAAAAAAAACTTAAAAATAATTGGTAAAGGCTATTAGTGTGCATCCAGCGTTTCGCCTTTGGCTATTTTTCTGACAATGTTAATCAACTCCAGTTCGCTCCCCTGCGAAAAAGAGGTGTGTTGCCACACGATTTCGTTATTTCCGTTGATGACAAAAGTATGAGGAATAAGGTTAACATTCATGGCTCTTTTAAAATCGCTGTTGATATCAAGATACACTTCGTAATCCCAGTTTTTGCCGTTGACCAGCGGACTTACATTGGCTGATGTTTTGGAATCATCAATGGAAATGGCAATCAGTTTCACGCCGGTTTCTTCCTGCCAGTCTTCGTACACGTCGGCAATGGTGGTAAGTTCGTTGATGCATGGTTTACACCAGGTTGCCCAGAAACTGATAATAACCGGTTTGCCTTGGTTAGCGATGGCTGCAGTGTTAAATGTTTTGCCGTCAAGGGTTTTTAACTCGGTGGCGGGAATTTTTTTTAAACCGAGTGGATTGGCCGGTTGCTGTTCCTGGGCAAAAGCCATGGTTATGCATAACAAAAATATCAATCCAAAATTTAATGTTGTTTTCATAAATTGATTTTTAAGGCACAAATTTACTTCAATTAAACAAAAACCAGGCTATTAAATTATTTTGTTAGTTAATTTAGTGTTAATGGTTGAAAACAGGCCTTTTTTGTATTATTTTTGTTAAATAGAATAAACCAATTGTTTTCAACGTTAAAAAAAGAAAATACAAGGTACAAACAAAAATATCAGCCATGAAAAAAACACTATTAATTACTTTCGGACTGCTCCTGATTTTCTTATCGGGAAGCGCTCAAAACCTGATAATATCCACCAGCGGACACAACCTTGCCGACGGTGATTCGGTAACGGTGAGCGGCCCTTCGACTAACACCTTGCATGCAATGGTTGATGTGACTAATAATGGCGCCACTGCGCTGTCCGTAGTTTGTCGCAGGAAGGTGATACAAACGCTCCCTGGAGCTACAAATTCAATATGCTGGGGTGGCCAGTGCTGGCCTCCTGACACAGCGCAAACTCCCGATTTCACAGTAATTGATCCCGGAGCCACCACCACCGAGTTTATGGGTGATTTTAGCCCTGCAGGGGCCGAAGGAACTGCCATAATCCGATACACCTTTTTTGATATAGCCAACACCAATGATTCGGTATGTTTTATGGCTAAGTTTGTGAGCACCGCCAATGCTGGTGTAAGTGAGCGTTCAAACTCATTATCGGTTAGCAGTATTTATCCCAATCCGTCAGATAAAGCAGGTTTTATTGAGTATCGGCTGCAAGAATCAGGCAGTACTGCAAAAGTAATTTTCAACGATATGATTGGCAACGAAGTAAGGGTTATACCATTGCAGGAAAAGGAAGGAAAAATACGCATTGCCACCAACGATATGCCCGAAGGAGTTTACTTTTATTCTTTTGTCATCAATGGCAAAGTACATTACACCAAAAAACTGGTGGTTGCGCACAACTAATTCTTCGGTTGTTGCATAAAAAAAAGCCGCAATTCAAGAGGTTGCGGCTTTTTTATTTTAAGAGAAATACTTATTTAAGCTTGAACTCTTTTTTTATCTTATCAACATAGTCGAGTTTTTCCCAAGCAAAGAATTCTACTTTTTTGAAGTGCCTGACTTCGCCGTTAACTTTTTTGGATTTGGTAGAACCGTTCTGATAATAAACTTCTACTTCTTCAAAGCGGTTTGTTCTTCCAAAATGTCCATAGGTAGTGGTTTCCTGGAAAATAGGGTTTTTCAGGCTAAAGCGTTCGATGATGGCATAAGGCCGAAGGTCAAATATTTTTTCCACTTTTTTGGCAATTTCTCCGTCCGTCATTATCTTTCCTTTGGCATCTTTAACTTTGGCTGTGCCGTGGGTATCCACATAAACGCCAACGGGTTGTGCCACGCCAATAGCATAAGCCACCTGAATAAGTACTTCGTCGGCCACGCCGGCAGCAACCAGGTTCTTAGCAATATGACGAGCCGCATAGGCTGCTGAACGGTCAACTTTGGAGCTATCTTTTCCCGAGAAAGCGCCACCGCCATGCGCGCCCTTGCCGCCATAGGTATCCACAATAATTTTTCTTCCGGTCAATCCGGTATCTCCGTGAGGCCCGCCGATGATAAATTTTCCGGTAGGGTTAACAAAAAGCTTAAAGTTGCTTTGAAACAAATTCTGCACACGTTTGGGTAATGTTTTAACCACGCGGGGAACCAGAATATTTCTAATATCCGTGGCAATCTGATCTTGCATAGCTTTTTCGGCAGCCTTGATATCTTTTTCGCTATTAGATTTTGATGGAATAAAATCATCGTGCTGTGTAGAAATAACAATGGTATCGATGCGGACGGGTTTGCCATCGTCATCATATTCGATGGTAACCTGCGATTTGGAATCAGGCCGAAGGTATTTCATTTTTTTTCCTTCGCGGCGGATGGCAGCCAGTTCCTGGAGCAGGATATGCGCCAGTTCGATAGGCATCGGCATGTAGTTGTCCATGTCTTTGCAGGCATAGCCAAACATCATGCCCTGGTCGCCGGCCCCCTGATCTTCTTTTTTCTGGCGGACAACGCCCTGGTTGATGTCGGGGGATTGTCCGTGGATAGTAGATATTACGCCGCAGGAAGTAGCATCGAAGTTGTATGCGGCCTTGGTATAACCAATTTTTTTTATGACCTCGCGCACCACTTTTTGAATATCAACGTAGCCAGTAGTTTTTACCTCGCCGCTGCACACGGCCAAGCCTGTGGTAACAAGGGTTTCGCAGGCAACTTTCGATTCGGGGTCGAAACGAAGAAATTCATCAAGTAAGGCGTCTGAAATCTGATCGGCAACTTTATCCGGGTGTCCTTCAGAAACGGACTCGGATGTAAATAAATATCCCATAACAATTTTTTTTAGTTAGTTAATAAATTAATCAGAAAAGCTTGGATTGTATTGTCGGGATAAACATGTTTTAGCATTTTTTTCCGTGGTTGCAAGCAATCCAAATCTTTCCACTTTTGTATGCAAAGATACTACTTTTTTAAAAAACAAAATTTATTTTTTGGTGAGCTGATGAAAAACATCTTCCATGCTAACAAGCTCTTTATGCATAGAGAGCACTTCGATATTGTTTTTTACGGCAAATTTGAAAATTTCGCTTCGCACATCCACATCTTCGTCAGATTCCACTTCCCATACATTAGCTTTCTTATGAGTCAGCTTCAGAACTCCCGGAATTTTTTTCAGGTATTCGCTGTCGATGTTTGCATTGAATTCAACCTTGATGGTGTTGCGTTTTTTCAGGTATTGATACATATTAGCGGTAAGGTCGTCGGCAACGATGATTCCCTGGTTGATGATGATTGCCCGGTTGCACACAGCCTCTACTTCCTGCATGATATGGGTGGAAAGCATCACCGTTTTTTCTTGTCCGATTTTTTTGATCAGGCCTCTGATTTCAAGTATCTGATTTGGGTCCAGGCCGGTGGTGGGTTCGTCGAGGATGAGTACCTCAGGATTGTGCATAAGTGCCTGGGCCAGGCCCACCCGCTGACGATAGCCCTTGGAAAGGGCGCCGATTTTTTTGTTTTGTTCTGCCTCCAGCCCTGTGATTTCGATCATTTGCCTGACGCGGGTATGTTTTTCTTTTCCGAGTGTGTGCAGGCCAGCCACAAAAAGTAGAAATTCTTTAACGTACATCTCGAGGTACAAAGGGTTTTGCTCAGCCAGGTAGCCCACTTTTTTGCGCACCTCCAGCGATTGTTCCCTGACATCAAACCCACATACTCTTGCTTCTCCGGATGTTGGCGGGATAAACCCCGTCAGGATTTTCATCAGGGTGGACTTGCCTGCACCGTTAGGGCCCAGCAGGCCGACAATTTCTCCGCTTTTTATTTCAAAAGAAACCTTGTGAAGGGCATCCTGTTTTCCGTATTTTTTGGTGATATCGTGAACGTTGATAGACATAGGCCTGCAAATAGGGTGTTTTTCTGTTGTTTGAAAATATTTGGCGGTTCAAAATTACAAATTTATAAGGCATGACGGTATCATATTCTTTCATTTTCTTTAGGTTACCCCCCAAATGCCTTAGCCTGATAAATTCTTGCGAATTTTTCACCCTCCGGGCCGAAAAAAGATAATGAAAACCCTGATCTCTATGAAATTTTTTGTCAATTACAAAATATTAATTGATTTTGCATAAATCAAATAAAAATTTAAAATGAAAGTAAAAATCACTCTTACACTGTTTATTGCCGCTGTAATAATGGTTTCTTCCTGCGGCAGTGTTTCGCCCACCGCAGCACCTTCGGCAACATCTGCAGAATATGTGGCCGGCAATACCTTTGGGTCCGCTTTGAAGTCGCTCTATAGTCAATATAAATCACAGGGTAAGATTGTTCTAAACAACCAGGCCACCATCCTGAATCTTGCCACCCTGGCTACCAGCGGTGCAGCAATCAAAGGCCTGGGGACCAACACCTCCAACTATAAAAATTTTGCCACGGGTGTTATTGCCGGATCAACCAACCTGATTAATAACAACACGGTGAACAATGTCATCTCTTCGGTAAATAATTTGAATTTGTCATCGGTTGTGAATTCTTTAAACAACAACACTATAACCCCGGCCACCACTTCATCGGTTACCAATTCGCTGGTCAGCATCCTGGGGATGATGGGAAACAAATAAAGACCTCCACGGAGACTATTTAGTCTACCGCGGGATTTTTTTTCTTCTTAATAGTCTTAACGAGACACTGTCTGTCTGAAGGCCAAGGCAGACAGGTATTTTTATTTTTTATCATGTTCCACCCACACCAGGTCGGCTATCTTGTAGCCCAGACCTTCCGCGGTTTTCAGATAGTTTTGTTTGATGTCTTCCGGGATAGTGGTTTCGCGCGAAAGTATCCACAGGTATTTTAAATTCTTGCCGGCAATGAGGGCATATTTGTAATCGGGGTCTAAGGCAATCACATTATACCCTGAGTAGAAGGGTCCGAAAAAAGACACTTTCAGCATGGCCACATCTTTATCGCCGGCAAATTTTGCCTTGCCAATGGCTTGCTTCCATTCTTTTGTCCTGGTATTAAAACCCTTGTTATCTACCTTGATTTTGCCATCCTCACGCAATGAATATTCTGCAGTGGTATTGTTCAAGTCGCGTTCAAACCTGAAATCGAGGCGGGCAATCTCATACCACTTGCCAAGATATTTGTTGACATCAAAAGGTTTTACGGCGACGGCGCCATCGGGAATTGTTGAACAGGAAGTAAACATAATCATTAAAATTAGGATAAAATTGGTGAATGTCTTATTCATTGGAAAATTTTGTATAAAACTAAAAAATTTTTTGTAACAATATATCATAGGTGTAGAAGTTTTTTTTGAATGCAAATCTATGGTAATTCTTTTTTTGAGGTGCTGATTAATAAGATCGCAAATAAACCATCAGTCTAATATGATTTCAAAAAGAAGATTAGGCTTTTTTAATAAATAACGGAAGTTTTGCATAAAAAAATACAATTGTAAAATAATAATCAAATGTGGATTGCCAAGATAATAACTCTATGAAAAAGAACATTTTTACATATAGTCAAAAAGGACAAAACAACGGTCAGTCAGAGTGGTAATTATGCTGCGCACAAAAATAACATTTAATGACAAAAATTCAGGTCACGTTGAGCCGTCCCGATAATATAAATCTTTGTGGCCAAAGGTATAGGGACTTTCGGGACGTGTCGAAAT
>Ga0208459_1001478_pt1 | contig 22181 bp, 16 predicted proteins | sample AD_UKC087_MetaG_FD_184433 | JGI IMG/M metagenome (GOLD analysis project Ga0208459, IMG submission 184433) | Active sludge microbial communities of municipal wastewater-treating anaerobic digesters from USA - AD_UKC087_MetaG (SPAdes) (version 2) | ecosystem: Engineered > Bioreactor > Anaerobic >... | reverse complement strand
CCTTACGGGGAACTGCCACATCAGCAACCACTACGAACAAAACACTTACAATCAATAAACCTGCAGGGGTAGTACCCGGGGACGTGATGCTGGTTAATATAACCCAAACAGGCAATAATAAAAAAAATGCCAGCTTAACTGGCTGGACCCTGGTTGCCGGCAGGCGACAATCAAACGGAAACCGCTATAGTACTGTTCTATACAGGGTGGCTGATGGCACTGAAGGGACATCTTTTTCATTTTCACTTGGGAACAGCCTCTCCAGGGCAGTTGGATCAATAATAGCTTTTTCAGGTGTTGCCTCCTCAGTGTTTGATGTAGCACCAGGTTCATTTAGAACAGGTAGAAGTAATCGAATTACTGCAGATGCAATTACGACAGCCACAAATAATGCAGCAATAGTATTTTTAGCTGGTGCTGGTGGTTCAGACTCAGACGTTTATTCCAATTGGAGTGGTACTATACCCACTTTTACTGAGGCAATGGATTTTTCCACGGGTCCTGGCACTAACAATTCAGTTGGCGCAGCCTGGGGGATCATGTCTACAGCCGGATCAACAGGCAATAGGACGGTAGATGTTGACGATAATTATTATTGGGCAGGTATATTAATAGCTCTTACTCCTAGTAGTATTACTACTGGTGCTGTATCCACTCCACCTTTCTGTATAAGCCCGGGAAGCAGCGCAAGTGGCACAGTTGCTTTTACTTCATCAGGAACATTCAGCAACGGTACTGCTTTTACTGCTTACCTTTCAGATGCTTTCGGTAGTTTTTCGAGTCCTAATCCTATAGGGTCGACTACTGTTAACGGAACCGATCCATTTGGTGCAATAACTATAAACATACCTGCCGGAACAGCCAGCGGCACAGGGTATAAAATAAGGATTGATTGCGACGATCCTGAAATAACCGGAAGCGAAAGTTCAGCCATAGTTGTAATCAATGGAGCTACAGATGTCACATCAGTTGCAGCATCTCCAGGCAATGGGGAAGCAACCCTTACCTGGACCAATCCTCCTGCCTGTTACGATGAAATAATGATTGTTGGAAAGGCCGGGAATCGCGTAACTGTTGCACCTTCAGGCGATGGCACGTCATATAACCCAAATCCCGTCTTTGGCTCAGGAAGTGAATTCGGCGGAGGATATGTTGTGTATAAAGGAGTTACCTCCCCTCAGACAATAACTGCACTGACTAACGGAACAACATATTTCTTCACATTCTTTACTCGTTCAGGAACCAGCTGGAGTACCGGGACAACAATTTCCACGACACCTTATGAGCCTTCAATTGGTGATTATCGGTCAGTTCAGGACGGCAACTGGGCTACAGCTACCACCTGGGAATACTATACGGGGTCTGCATGGACAACTCCCTCATCCGGGCCTGCGTCAGGTAACAATATTATTACTGTCCGGAACGGACATACTGTTACTGTAACTGCTGCTGTCACAGTTGACCAGGTGATTGTGGAATCAGGGGGTAAGGTAACAGTAAACAATGTCACAATGACAATTGCTGATGAAGAGGGAGATGATTTTGTTGTGAATGGTACACTGGAACTGACAGGTACTTCCGGCATCATTGCTACTGAAGGAAATCTTGTTTTCAACGATGAAAGCCATTATTATCACAGACGTATCATTGGTACCATACCATTAGCTACCTGGAATTCAGGTTCTACATGTCATGTCGATTCGGAAACAGATGCAACTGCCTATCCTGGTGGTGTTGATCAGACATTTTGGCATTTCACATGGAATTACAGAGCAGGTAGCAACCTTTGGGGGAACGGCTTTCAGCAAACAAGTATGAAGATTCTTGGTGATCTTACAATTGAAGGTACAGGGAGTAAGGATATCGGTTTTAGTAATAACACTGACCCGGCACTTAATGATTTTACTGTTGGAGGGGATTTAAATATTCTCACCGGCGGTATGTATAGAGTGTGCTATAATTATTCCGCAACTTTGAACGTTCTGGGAAACGTTAATATTAACGGGGGTACATTAGTAATGAATTCCAGTGATAACGGCGGGCAGTCAGGAGGCCGTATCGGAACCGCAACTGTAGATGGAGATTTTACAATAACAAATGGCGGAACACTGAATTTTGTAGAAAATGGCCGGGCCCCGAGAGATGAAGATCTCGGAATCCTGAGGATCAAGGGTGATTTTACACACCAGGCAGGCACAACAATTATTGAAGGATGTCAGGTTCAGGATGGGAACAACATGATTGATTTTATTGGAACCGGACAGCAGATATATACTTCAGGTGGAACGGTTTCAAACACTGTGAACTTCAATGTCAGCAGCGGTGCTTACCTGCAGATGGCAGCAAACAATACAGTTATCACTGGTGGAGGTACGTTCACACTTGCAGGCGGCGCTACACTGGGAATAACCTCACCAGACGGCATTACAGCATCAGGCACTGTTGGCAATATACAGGTAACAGGAACACGCACTTTTGATACAGGGGCAAACTATATCTACAATGGTACTGTTGCACAGAATACAGGTAACGGACTACCAGCTATTGTTGGTAACCTTACCTTTGATAATACCGTGGGAGATGTAACATTCAACTCTGCACGTACTATTACCAACAATTTTTCAATCACAACCAATTCGAAAGCTAACCTGGGAACAGGTTTAACACATACAACAAGCTCACTGACTTTAGGGGGAACTGTTGCAGCATCAGGTCAGTCCTACGGCGGCATGGGGTCTGGTGCTCAAAATATTGATCCTGTTTATTTTGCATCGTCAAGTGGCATCATAAATGTAGGTACCGGAATGCCTCCCGGATCATGGCGGGCAAACGCAATCTCATCAGAATGGGACAACGGGGCCAACTGGCATGGGAACGCAGTACCCGGGGCAGGAACTGATGTAATAATACCTGGTTCGACTAATTATTATCCGGTTATTTCCAGTACAACCAATGCCAATTGTTTAAATCTAACAATAGCCACAGGTGCATCGCTTACAATAGAATCCGGACCAACCTCAAGCGGATCATTGATCGTCAACGGCACCAGCACAGGCAATGTAACTTATGAACGTACAATACCAGATGATGGAGAAATCCAATTATGGCATTATATAGCTTCGCCTGTTGCTCCTGTCAGCATAGAGTCTGATAAAGATTTTTATCCTTATGATGAACCCTCAGGCGACTGGGGCAGTGCTACCACAACCATAGAAAGCGGCACAGGCTATACAGTTATTGGCGGCGGATCAATATCATTTACCGGGATGGTGGTCAATACAGATGTTGTTGTCGATGTTACCTCTCCATATACAACTGATGTGGTTACGGGAACAGAAGAAGAGTATGCCAGCCGTTGGACACGCACCAATTATGGCGGAGGCGGATTTAACCTGCTGGGAAATCCTTATACTTCATCAATTAGTGCAACCGCTTTCATAGCTCAGAACGATGAAGTATTTGATCCATTTTATAAAGCGGTTTACCTGTATAATGGGGACAGTTATAATTACATAGGCAATGCAGTAGAAGGCTGGGATCTCAATGACCCGAATCAATTGTCCCAGAATATCCAGGCGGGGCAGGGATTTTTTGTTCTTGCCGAGAAAGACAACACTCAGTTTACTTTCACCAGGGCTATGCAGGCACACAGTTCCGATGCTGTATTACTGAAGTCATCAAAAACTGGCAACAGGTGGCCGGGATTGAAACTTAATGTGGCGTGCGGAGATGTCAGCAGTTCAACATTATTGGTGTTTAATCAGGAGATGTCGACCGGACTGGATGCAGGTTATGATATAGGACTGATGAGCTCAGGAACTGATATTGAGATCTATTCAAAGATGATTGAAAAAGGCATAGCAGTGAATCTGACACGGCAGGCTTTGCCAGAGAATGTGAATGCCAAAGATGTAATTCCGGTAGGAATTGATTTCCCCAGGGGAGGCAACGTGGTTTTTTCGGCTGATGTTGAGCCATTGAAGAATCTCAGGTTCTGGCTTGAAGATCGTAAAACAGGTATTTATACGGATTTAGGCACGAATACCTATACCGTAAACCTCCCGGAGAAGACATACGGTACCGGCAGATTCTTCATAATAGCCTCGACCAACACTCCGACAGGAATTGAGAGACCGGGGACGGATGATTCAGGAATACGCATCTGGACTTCAAATGGCAAGGTGATCATCGAGGGGGAAGTCACGGAACAGGCTGTATGTGAGCTTTATGATCTGAACGGAAAGAAGATGCTTGAGAAGAAACTGACTGACACAGGAATGAATACTATTGACCTTCCGGCAGGTTTGAAGGGGGTTGTTATGGTCAGGGTTACAGACGGAATCAAGATCACAACACGTAAAATAGCTGTTATTTAGAGAAAAGAACCAGCAGAAATTGCTAAATTCTGACTGTCAAATGACAGACGGGACCCCTCCCTGTAAAAACCGAAAGCTGCACAGGGAGTGGTAGCTTTTTAATAGTTACTTCTAATCTCCTTCTAAGAGGAAGGATTCCTGTAACCGGCAGATGAAACATTATCGGTTCATTGTTAAGACCTTTGGATTACTGAAAGAGCACCAGCCCTGGAAGCTGGTGCTCATATTCGTGCTCACACTGGTACAGGGGGTGACATCGGGATTCTCCATTGTATTGCTCATACCGCTGCTGCAACTGCTGAGCATAGGAGGCGGGGAGCCTGACGGCATCGCCCTGACCATCCGCAACTTCGCCGAAGGCGCAGGGATAGAGATAACCATCGGCAGCATCCTGATGGTGTATATGGTGCTGCTGACATTCAGTGCGCTGATACAGTATTGGAAGGCGATCCTGGATGCACGATACCAGCAGACATTCATCTATACGCTTCGCCGCCGACTGTTCCGCAAGATTATCATGGCCGACTGGCAGCTTCTGAACAATCGCAGTAAAACCAATCATTTACAAGTTCTTACAAACGAGGTACCCAACCTGGCCAACTATTACTTCTACTACCTGCGCCTTTTCACCACGGTCATAATGACCGGAGCATATACTCTCTATGCACTGTTCATCTCCCTCCGGTTCACACTTGTGATCATAGGCGTGGGCGCGGTGCTGTTCTTCCTGCTGCGCAGGTTCCTCTCACGCTCATTCCGCCTCGGACAGGGATACGTTGACTCCTATAACAGGTTGCTCAAGTACATTGACGACTTCTGGCAGACGGTGAAGATAGCCAAGGTGCACAGCTCAGAGGACTATTACTACAACCGCTTCAACGAGGCCAGCACCTCACTGCTTGACATGGAGTTCAGAATGCAGAGGAACTGGTCGCTGCCACAGCTGATACAGAAGATTGCCGGGTTGCTGGTGCTTGTGGGCGTGGTGTGGTTCGGATACAGGTCGGGCGCCGTTCCGATGGCCTCGTTTGTGATACTGATACTGCTCTTTTCGCGGATCTTCCCGCAGATGATAGCGATGAACACTGATCTCAGCATGATAATTGCAAACGTGCCGTCGGTAAAGCTGGTCATGCAACTGGATGCTGATCTGCCGGACGCAGGGATAAGCAGAGAGCGCGGAGGGGTGAGCAGAGAGAAAGGAGAGCGGAGAGCGAAAAGTGCGGAGAAGAGAGTGGAGCGTAGAGAGAGGAGCCCGGAGAGGGGAGTTGAGCTGACGGAGGGGATAAGGCTGGAGGGGATAACTTTTTCTTATCCGGACGGAGAGAGGCTCTTTGATGATTTCAATGCAGAGATAAGGGCCAATACCATTACGGGGATTGTGGGGCAGAGCGGTCGGGGTAAAACAACACTGATAGACCTGGTGGCGGGCTTGCAGAAGCCTGATGCTGGGCGGGTACTGATTGACGGCGTGGCGCTCGATGAGGATTTGTTGCCCCGGTGGAAGGCAGGGCTGGGATACCTGCCACAGGATCCTTTCTTCATTGACGGGACGATGAGGGAGAACCTGGTATGGGACAGCGCTCCTGCAGCCGGGGGAAGCGGGCTGCCGGGCAAAAGAGGTACAAGGAGTAACAGCGCAGACGACGGAGCCCGGAACAGAGTGAGCGGTGACGACGCGGACGACGGAGCCCGGAACAGAGTGAGCGGTGACGACGCCGGCACCGGGATAAGTGACGAGGAGATAATGGCAGCGCTGGAGCAGGTCAACGCTGCGCACCTGGTGAAGCGGTTCAGGAAGGGACTCGATGCTTTCGTGGTGAACTGGCACACATCGTTTTCGGGGGGAGAGTGCCAGAGGCTGGCGCTGGCGAGGGTGCTGCTCCGGAAACCGTCGGTGCTGCTGCTGGATGAGGCAACATCTTCACTTGATGCAGAGAACGAGGCTACCGTGATGGAGGTGCTGGCACGGCTGAAGGAGCGGGTGACGATTGTTTTCGTGACACACCGGGAGTCAGTGACAAGATGGTTTGATGAGATTATCAAGTTATCCTGAGGGTGGCTTGAGACAAAAACATAATTATTTGCGAATCAAATCGAAAAAAACATAATAATTATCGATTATAATCGAAGAATCAAAGCATCAATGACCGAACGGTCACTTCGGTAAACACAGCCCCGGTTTCCATGATATTGATCACTCTTATAATCACGGCAGGCAGAAAAGCAATTAGAAAGCCTCTCAATAGATACTTCAAGTTGAGCGTAAGAAACTTTAATTTCATAGCCTGAATTATAAAGTTTAACTTTCACGCTTATTAATTTACATCAAAAACAAACACAAATCAAAAAATCAGACATTGAGACCGCACAACCGCACAACTGCACAATTAGATAACCCCGTGTATGTTACCCAGCCTGCCCTCCCGCCGCTGGAGGAGTTCACCGGTTACCTTAAGGAAATATGGGACAGCCGCATACTCACCAACAACGGACCTTTTCATCAGCAATTTGAGAAGGAGTTGGCCGGGTATCTTGGAGTGAAGTATCTCTCGCTTTTTGCAAACGGAACCCTGGCACTGGTAACAGCTCTGCAGGCGCTAAAGGTAACTGGCGAGGTGATCACAACCCCCTTCAGCTTCGTTGCCACCACCCACTCGCTTTGGTGGAACAATATCAAACCGGTCTTTGTTGATATTGAGCCGGAACGGTTCACCATTGATCCTGGCCGTATCGAAGCAGCCATTACTCCACAGACAACTGCAATCATGGCTGTTCATGTGTATGGCAATCCCTGTTATACTGACGAGATACAGAAGATAGCCGATACCTACGGAATCAAGGTCATCTATGATGCAGCCCATGCCTTCGGGGTGACTGTAAATGGCACATCGATTCTTAATTACGGTGACCTCTCCATTTTGAGTTTTCATGCAACTAAGCGGTTTAACACCATCGAGGGAGGGGCTATTATCTGTCATGATGAGAAGACCAAGAAGCGGATTGATTTCCTGAAGAACTTCGGCTTCGCCGATGAGGTTACTGTGGTGGGGCCGGGCATAAACGCCAAGCTGAACGAGTTGCAGGCTGCTTTCGGGCTTGTGCAACTGAAATATATCGATGACTATATTCTGCGCTGCAAAGAGCTTGCCACAATCTACCGAGAGCGCCTTATCGGTGTCAGGGGACTGAGGCTTCCTGCCGAGCCTGAGGGTGTGCGTCACTCTTACACCTATCTGCCGGTGCTGGTAGATGAGAAAGAGTATGGTGAGAGTCGTGATACCGTTTATGAGCGACTAAAAAATAACAACGTTTATGGCAGGAGATATTTTTATCCTTTGATCAGCAACTTCCCGACCTACAGAGGATTGCCCTCTGCCGGACGTGATAATCTGCAGGTTGCCAACCGGGTCTCAGAGCAGGTTATCTGTCTGCCATTGTATCCACATCTCGGTGCGGATGTTGTTGAGTACGTCTGTGATTTGCTTGGGGAAGGGAGGTAATATGGACAATTCATTTTATTCACCTGATGAGCTGGCCGGATTGGGACTGAAGTCTTACGGTGAGAATGTTCTGATAAGCCGTTTTGCGAGGCTATATTCACCGGGTACCATTGACATTGGTAATCACGTCAGGATAGATGATTTCTGTATTCTTTCAGGGATGATAAAGCTGGGTAGTCACATTCACATCTCGGCGTACTGTGGATTATATGGCAAATTTGGTATTGTAATGGAGGATTACTCCGGGCTTTCACCACGCTGTACCGTTTTCAGTGCCACGGATGATTTCTCGGGCGAATTTCTCATCGGGCCCATGGTTGATGAGTCTCTTACGAACGTGACTGGTGGGGAGGTTAGGATAGGAAAGTATGTTCAACTTGGTAGCGGCTGCACTGTAATGCCTGGTGTTAACATCGGGGAGGGAGTGGCTGTAGGCGCAATGTCTCTAATACTTCATAAGCTTGATCCCTGGAAAATATATAAGGGGATACCGGCTATATGCTACAAAGAACGCAGCAGACGTTTACTCCAGAAATTTCTATAGCTTTCTGCTTTTTTTGATTGCAAGTAAGATTATTCTTTTTCCATTATCTTCATTAATGGTAATAAGCCTAAGGCTTGTTTTGGGATTTTGCAATACTTATCTAATCATAGAATAATATATGAAACCCATATGTATCAAATGCACAAACACCTTTTTATTTAATTTTCAGTCATATGGGCTTCACTATACCTTTAAAATCAAAATTATATTATGATAAAAAAAAGAGAACCTGATCATACTGTCAGGACTCTGTAAAGAGTTTCCTATATAGAGTTGATTATTTGAGTTAGTATGGCAAAAAAGATTTATCTGTGCAGTCCGCACATGGGGGGTGGGGAGATGAAGTATGTGAAGGAGGCATTTGACTCGAACTGGGTTGCTCCGCTCGGGCCGAATGTTGATGCTTTCGAGCGTGAGCTCAGCCTTGCCACAGGGGCGAAGCATGTTGCTGCTCTCTCCTCGGGAACGGCGGCAATTCACCTCGCGCTGGTTCTGCTCGGCGTGAAACCGGGTGATTATGTGATTGGCACGTCATTCACCTTCTCCGCAACAGTCAACCCGATAGCTTACCTGGGGGCCACGCCGGTGCTGGTTGACAGCGAGCCGGGAACGTGGAATATGGATCCGGAATTGCTTGAACAGGCTATAAAAGAGGTAAGTAGAAAGTTGAAAGTTGAGAATGAAAAGTGGAAAGATAAAAGTGAAAAGTTGAAAGATAAAAGTGGAAAGGGGGGAGGGGGTAGGATTAAGGCGATTGTGGTGGTGCATCTGTACGGGATGCCGGCCAGGATGAAGGAGATAATGGCTGTGGCAGACAGGTATGGCATTCCTGTGGTTGAGGATGCTGCCGAGGCGCTGGGCTCAGAGTATATGGGCAGACGTGTGGGGTGCAACAGCAGGTTCGGTATTCTGTCGTTCAACGGCAACAAGATAATCACCTCCAGCGGCGGCGGGGCACTGCTCTCGGATGATGCTTCATTGATTGAGCGTGCACGTTTCCTTGCCACACAGGCTCGTGACCCGGCACCACACTACCAGCACAGCGTCATCGGGTACAACTACCGCATGAGCAATGTGGTGGCAGGCGTGGGACGCGGACAGCTCGAGGTGCTTGATCTCCGCATAAAACAGCATCGCGAGTTCAACGCCTGGTACCGCGAGCTGCTGAAGGATGTGCCGGGTGTCACTTTCCAGTCGGAACCTTCTCCGGATTTCTGTTCCAACTTCTGGCTGACATGCATTGTGATAGATCCCGCCGTGGCGGGAACAGACCGTGAGAAGCTTCGCCTTGCGTTTGAGGCGGCAGGTATTGAGTCGCGCCCCCTCTGGAAGCCGATGCACCTGCAGCCCGTCTTCGTCGGATGCCCGGCCTATGTCAACGGTACCTCGGAGAAGCTGTTTGAGAATGGCCTCTGCCTGCCGAGCGGCTCGAACATTGATGCTGACGGTCGTGCAAGGATTGCAGAGGTGCTGAAACGGGAATTCAGAATTGTGAATGCCTAAGAAAGTATTTGTCAGCGGGTGTTTTGACCTGCTCCATTCGGGTCATGTGGCCTTCTTCGAGGAGGCAGCCACGCATGGCGACCTCTACGTGGGCGTAGGTTCAGACCGCACTATAAATGATCTGAAGGGACGGAGAACAATCAACGGTGAGCGCGAGAGACTATACATGATCAGTTCCCTGCGCTTTGTGAAGGAGGCATGGATCAATCAGGGATCGGGGTTACTCGATTTTGAAGATGAGCTTCGCAGGCTGAAGCCTGATATTTTCTTTGTCAATGAGGATGGCTATACCCCCGACAAGAAGCGGCTCTGCGATGAGCTGGGGGTTGAGCTGATTGTAAGCAAACGTGTTCCGGTAGCGGGGCTGCCGCCACGGTCAACCACCGCGCTGCGCGGCGAGTGCCGTATACCATACCGGCTCGACCTGGCAGGCGGATGGCTTGACCAGCCTTATGTCTCGAAACACTGGCCGGGCGCGGTGCTGACGATTTCTATCGAGCCTGACCTGGAGTTCAATGACCGCAGCGGGATGTCGAGTTCAACCCGCAGAAAGGCCATAGAGCTGTGGCATACAGATATTCCCGAGGGTGATCCTCACCTGCTGGCACGTACGCTTTTCTGCCTGGAGAATCCGCCCGGGACGGCTTACGTCAGCGGCTCACAGGATGCTATTGGCATAGTCTTTCCCGGGCTGAACAGACTCGATTATCCTTCCGGCGATTACTGGCCGGAGAAGATCACGCCCGTGCATGACCCGGAGGTGCTCGACTTCATTGAAGAGCACCTGTGGTTTATAACACTGCCTCCGCGTGCCGGCGACTTCAATGTTCTGGATCAGACGAATATTTCCGTTGAGGGGGCACGTGCACTGGCAGAGGCGGCAGACGGGGTGTGGGAAGCTCTGCTAAAGAGGGATATCAGCGCGTTCGGGAAGTTTTACCGTGCTTCCTTCGAGGCGCAGGTGGCGATGTTCCCGCTGATGAAGAGCGCTGTGGTGAGTGAGACTATTGAGCATTACCGCAATCAGGCGCTGGGCTGGAAGCTGGCAGGTGCCGGCGGTGGAGGGTACCTGGCATTGGTATCGGAGAAGCCTGTTGAGAATGCGATAAAGATCCGTATCCGCAGGAAAAGAACTGTCTGAGAGGCTGGAAGCTGGCAGGCGCCGGCGGCGGAGGGTACCTGGCATTGGTATCGGAGAAGCCGGTTGAGAATGCGATAAAGATTCGCATTCGCAGGGAAAGAACTGCCTGAGAGGCTGGAAGCTGGCAGCCAATACTATTATCTGGCAGTATCAGCCGGCAGTGGGCATTATCATTTGGCAGTTTCTGTCGGCAGTGGGCAGCAACGGGCAAAAATGGTTGGATAAACGGGTGATTTTAACTATATTTGGGTATAGCCATTGAGTATGTATAGTCCGGAAATAAAGGCGTTTATAAGGCAGAAAAGCAGCCTGTTCTGGTCTGTTCCTGAGGATAAAAAGGAGGATATCACTCCCGCCCTGCTGGTGGAGACAATTCTGAATTACGGCTCAATGGATGACGTCAGAAAGCTTATCAGGCTGATGGGTATGAAGGAGGTTGCCAGGGTATTCTTTAGTGCAAAGGGCAGGCAAGAACTGAACTATTATCCTCAGATTTACCACTACTTCTCACTTCTGTTCAAAAAATATGCATAAGGAGATCCTTTCAGAAAAACAGAAGGAATTGCTACCATTGATCAGGCAGTTCGGCAGAGAGTATTATCTTGCAGGTGGTACAGCTGTAGCCTTGTATATTGGTCATCGTCGGTCGATTGATTTTGATCTTTTCAAATTCTCTTCTGTCAACCATAAAAAGAATATCGATAAAATAGCAGACTTGCGATTGCCCTACGAAGTGATTTGGAGGGAAGCGAGCCAGATGAATGTTACTGTGGGTGATGTCAAAATGACATTTTTGGAGTATCCTTTTCATATTGTACCGAAGAGGAAATTCGACAATATAATTAAGATACCTGAATTGATAGATCTTGCTGCAATGAAAGCCTATGCACTCGGCAGGCGCTCAAAGTGGAAGGACTATGTTGATCTCTATTTCATACTGAAATATTATTTCTCAATAGACCAGATCTCAGCGAGGGCATCAGAAATATTTGACCAATTGTTCTCAGAAAAACTTTTCAGGGCTCAACTCAACTATTTCGATGATATTGACTATTCTGAACCAGTTGATTTTGTCAACACTGCTGTTCTCGAAGAGAAGATTCGAGCCTTCCTTTCTGAAAAATCACTCAATGTCAAATTATGATTTCTATTGTCACCCCTTGCTCATTTCAGATTACTGTCACGAGAATTGGCTCGCAGAATCTGTCCTTATCATCCCCGGGCTGCCGGAAGCCTGTCCCGACAGCCGTCAGGCTGTCAGGAACTGTAACAATTTCAGAAAGCAAGTACTATCTTTAACATATTATTTGAAAGATTGAACTTCAGTGCCATGAACAGACTCCTGATCATTTTCCTGTTACAGCTGATAACGGGCGGACTGGCTTTTTCCCAGGGAGTATACTTTAAACTGTTTCCCGGATATAGCTTTTCCGTCTCCAGAGAGCAGATGCCTGATTACCTGACACACTGGGTGAGGGTATCTACAGGGACAGGTTTCACATATCGGAATGCAAACCTCATTGACCCTGAATTCTCCGTCGCCTCCGGCGTCAACCTCGGCGCTGCGGCAGGTTACGAGGTCAATGACCTCCTCGCGGTGGAGCTGAGACTCTCCGGATTTGCCAATACCCGGAAACAGTTCGAAGCTGCCGGCAGAGACCTGATGAACGGAGAGACCGAATGGGATTTCCGGAGCCTGAGCGTCATGCCGGCAATAGTGTTCGGCAAAACTGTCAATAAAACGTCACTGAACATCTATGCCTTTTCCGGCATAGGGGCAGCTGACCTCAGGGTAACAACAATAATTGAAGGTGACCGCCGCAGGTTTGAATTTGACCGGGCTCCCCTTTTCTCCTGGGGCTTTGGCCTGGAGTTCTGCTATGCCCTCTCACGGAAATTAAGCCTTTTTGCAGAGGCCGGCATCACAAGCTCGTACTACTACAAGCCTGACAGGGCTCACCTGGTGTCATCCACACTAATCCCGGCTGAGGATTTTATGACTTATCAGAAGGAATTTGTTTATCGGGATGAGATCACCAATATCAGTACAGACCCTTATGGCATGCCTGATCCCAACTCACCCGACACCCGGCTGAGGGAGACTCTCAGATCAAACAGCCTCGCGGCAGGCATTGGAATCAAAATAACTCCCTGGAAATGAAACGACTGACTCTCATATTACTCCTTGTCTTCTTCGCTTTGCGCTCCTACGGACAGTTTTATCTCCAGCCCTCGGTCGGGTATGCCTTTAACAGCAACCCGGAAGTGATGAGTACGGTGCTTGTAAATGATAACCAGAAATCGGTTTATACGATGAAGCTCCGTTACGGGCAGGGGCTCTATGCCGGGCTGACGGCAGGATACTGCCTTTGGGACAGGTTCTTTATTGAGCTTGACGCGAAGAAGGGGCTGCTGACGCGGAACAGCGCATCGATAGAGGAGATCGACTTCCGGGAACCGGATCACTTCTCCTTTGTCGGATTCTTCGGGGAGATAGAAAACAGCAGCCCTGTTTTGCAGATCGCGCCAAAGGCGGGATACACCGTGCGGACAGAGAGGCTTGCCGCCTCGTTCAGCCTGGGGCCGAACTTCATGAAGACGATGGTGAATCACAGGGTATCCACAACCGATTATTACGTTGAGGGGTTCTCTCTTGTCCCGCATGATGTAAAGGCGAAGCAGGTGTTCCGGGGCAGGATGCATACGGGGCTGCAGGCCGGGCTGGGAATGAGCTGGTCGTTGAGTCAGAATCTGATGGTTGTGTTCGACTTTGTGACTGTTTTCAACAACTACGGAATCACCTCCGGCGAGATCACTTCATACGAGGTTGACGGCGAGGACCGGCTGGAGCAACTTGATGACACTGAGATAGATATTGATCGTGATGATAACAAGCTCAATCACAGCCATTACGGACTGCATCTCGGGTTACGGTATGTTTTCGGGAAGAAGGGTGCGTTGTAGCCTGATTGAGAGTGACTAAGCCTGCAGGGCCGGGCGGCATCGCCGGCTGGCATGTCAGCGGGAAGCTTTTAATATCCATGGATTGTAGTAATTTTACACGAAAAACAATATGTCGAAAGTAGCATTGATCACCGGCGTGACCGGGCAGGACGGCGCATACCTGAGCGAATACCTCCTGAAAAAGGGATACACGGTACACGGCATCAAGCGCCGTGCATCGATGTTTAACACCGAGAGAATAGACCATATCTACCAGGATCCGCACCTGGAGCAGCGCAATTTTATATTGCACTACGGCGATATGACCGACTCGATGAACCTCACGCGCATCGTGCAGGAGGTACGGCCTGACGAGATATACAACCTCGCGGCAATGAGCCATGTCAAGGTGAGCTTCGATACACCCGAATATACCGCCAATGCCGACGGCATAGGCACTCTGCGGTTGCTCGAGGCAATCAGGCTGCTGGGGCTGACGAAGAAGTCGCGTATCTACCAGGCATCCACCTCGGAGCTCTTCGGCCTTGTGCAGGAGATTCCGCAACGCGAGACCACTCCGTTCTATCCCCGTTCACCGTATGGCGTGGCCAAACTCTACGCATACTGGATAACCGTCAACTATCGCGAGGCCTATAAAATGCACGCAAGCAACGGGATACTCTTCAACCATGAGTCACCTATCCGCGGAGAGACATTTGTCACAAGGAAGGTGACCCGGGCGTTGAGCCGCATAGCAATGGGGGTGCAGGATAAGATGTACATGGGGAACCTCTCGGGCAAACGCGACTGGGGCCATGCAAAAGATTATATCAGGGCGATGTACCTGATACTGCAGCAGGATGAGCCGTCGGACTACGTGATTGCCACGGGGATAACAACGACAATACGCGATTTCATCAAACTGGCTGCGGCAGAGCTGGGGCTGGAGGTCATCTTCAAGGGTGAAGGGGTTGATGAGAAGGGATATGTGGTCAGCATGGATGAGAAGCGTTTCATAAATCTCGTGGGGGCCGAGTACCTCGAAGGGATAAGGATCAAGATGAGGGAGAAGAGGGAGATTGTGGGTGTCGACAAGAAGTATTTCCGTCCCACAGAGGTTGACCTGCTGATTGGTGATGCCACGAAAGCGCGCACAAAGCTGGGCTGGAAGCCGCGGTATGACCTGGCGGCCCTGATAACCGACATGATGGAGGGAGACGTGAAGCTGGTGAAGAAGGAGGTATATCTGAAGAAGGGCGGCTTCTATACTCCGAATTATTTTGAGTAGATATTTTGCCGGAAGCAGGCAACAGACAATAATGTAACATGGTGTTTGCGGAAGCAGGCAGCGGAAAATAATGTAACATGGTGTTTGCGGAAGCCTGCAGGGTTTAAAGATTTGTAAAAAGATGTTAGACAGGAGTTCCAAAGTATATGTGGCCGGGCACCTGGGACTGGTTGGTTCGGCGATAACGGCAGCGCTGAAAAGGAAGGGATATACCAATATTATCGGGCGGTCGTTCAGCGAGCTCGATCTGCGCCGGCAGGAGGATACAGAAGCATTTTTTGCTGCCGAAAAACCGGAGGCAGTGATACTTTGTGCAGCCAAGGTGGGAGGCATCATGGCCAACAACACCCTCAGGGCCGAGTTCATTTATGAGAACCTGATGATAGAGGCCAATGTAATACATGCGGCCTATCTGAATGGCGTAAAGAAGCTGGTGTTCCTGGGAAGCAGCTGCATCTACCCGCGCGATTGCCCCCAGCCGATGAAGGAGGAGCACCTGCTCACCTCTCCGCTTGAGTACACCAATGAGCCGTATGCCATAGCCAAGATCGCAGGACTGAAGATGTGCGAAGCGTACAACCTGCGATATGGCACTGACTTCATAGCAGTGATGCCCACCAACCTATATGGCCCCAATGACAACTTTAACCTTACCGGCGGCCATGTGATGCCGTCGCTTATGAGGCGGATACATCTCGGCAAGCTGCTGGATGGTGGCGACTTTGCTGGCATCAGGGCCGATCTGGCCAGACGGCCGGTTGACGGGATGAATGGCAGCGAACCAGAGACAGAAATAATGGCGCTGCTTGAAAAACAGGGGATACACAAAAAGGGCTCGCAGACTACAGTTTCTGTCTGGGGAACGGGCAAACCGTTCCGCGAGTTCATGTACAGCGGTGACATGGCCGATGCAACCGTCTTCATCATGGAGAAGATCTCGTTCAGGGACCTGGTTCCTGCCGGAACGACCGAGGTGCGCAATACACATATCAATATCGGAACCGGCGAGGAGATAACAATTAAGAACTTATCTCTGTTGCTGAAAGAGACCACGGGGTTCGGGGGAGAGCTGGTCTTTGACACAAGCAAGCCTGACGGCACACCGAGGAAATTTCTCGATTCATCGAAGCTGCACAGCCTGGGATTCAGGCATGCCACATCGCTGAGAGAGGGCGCCGCGAAGATGTATCAATGGTATTTGGACAATTTATAGTTAATCCCCCTTCGCTGAAAGAGGGTGCCGGGAAGATGTATCAGTGGTATTTGGAAAATTTATAGTTAATCCCTTGCGGGGGAATATTATATTTGTAACGTTGTTTTCAATGCCGTAAACGCTACGCTGTAATATTCGCCGGAGGCGATAAAGCATTGTAAAACAGGATTATAAGGAAAAATAATTATTCACAGAGCATATGGAAGTGTAATATGAAACCCGCATCTGTCAAATACAGAAACACCAGTTTAATTGGTTTTGAGTCATGTGGGTTCCATAGTACCATTAAAATCAGAGTTTTATCATGATGAAAAGAGCAGCAGTTTATTTAATGACGGTGGTGCTGGCGGTTATGATGGCCGGATGTGCGGCATCATACATCGATTCATCGCAGGGCCGCGACGGCTCGTCGTTTGAAAAGGCAGTGATAGTGGGTTCGGTCAGAGCCGAATATATCTACATTGACCGCAAGTACCCCAATGCACAGATACTGAGCCAGATGATTGTCGACAACAACGGCAATCCCTATGATGTGGTCACTATTGTGCCAAAAGGCGAAACGAAGAAGGATATTTACTTCGACGTTTCGCGCTTTTACCGCAAGAAAACCTATGCGGACGACCTGCAATAGGGTCTGAAGGTCAGTGGTAATACTCAGGATCTGCAATAGGCTCTGACGATCAGTGGTAATATTCTGACTGAGGGCGTTGAAGAGTATGCGGCTTATCTTGCTGACCGGACGAGGCGGATGAACTCAGCCCGGTAGCCGTCGGGGTCAGCGCCCCGGGCGCCGGAGGCCAGTGAGATGACATCAGCAGTAGTGGCATTTCCCTTGTACTTGCTGTTACGAAGTATCATTCCGAACTCTGCCACGGCAGCTGAGAACCTGAACCGGTCGGTGGTTTCACCGGCCTTTTTTATTTCAGTGCCAACCGTTTTGCTGAAGAGCTTGCTGGTCAGGGCATCCGGGTCCTTGTAACGGAGCTTGATGTTGCAGAGCTCGCGGTGAGTATTCCTGAGCGACTTGCGTGCTCCGTCAGCCTGGTGTGCTTCGCCGGTCTGGCGTGATTCCTCAGTCTTGCGTATTTCACCGTTCTGGCGTGCTTCATCGGTCTGGTGTGCTCCGTCAGCCTTGCGTGATCCGCCATTGTTCTGGTACCTCAGCGGGTCAATTGTGGGGAGGCCGGTTTCTTCAGATCCCGCAGGGATGATCTCATACAGGGCTGTCACGGTGTGCCCTGCTCCCATCTCACCGGCATCCTTTGTGTCGTCATTAAAATCCTGGTCGGCCAGCAACCTGTTCTCGTACCCCACGAGGCGGTATGCCTTGACATATTCCGGGTTGAACTCAATCTGGAACTTTACATCCTTCGCTATGGTGAAGAGTGTGCCTCCGAACTCCTGCACCAGTATGCGCCGTGCCTCCTGAATGTTGTCTATATAGGCGTAGTTTCCGTTGCCCTTATCGGCGATGATCTCCATCTTGTCGTCCTTGATGTTTCCCATTCCGAATCCGAGGACAGTCATGTAAATGCCGAGGCCGCGCTTCTCCTCCACCAGCTGCTGCATCGACTTATTGTCGGAAACCCCGACGTTGAAATCGCCGTCGGTTGCAAGGATGATGCGGTTGTTGCCACCACTGATAAAATTCTTTTCAGCAATTTTATAGGCCAGTATCAGGCCTGCGCCGCCGGCGGTGGAGCCACCGGCATTCAGGCGGTCAATGGCTTCCATGATGGTCTCCTTTCTGTTGCCGGGGGTTGACTCGAGCACCACTCCGGCAGCGCCGGCATAAACGACTATTGCCACACGATCCTCTTCCCTGAGTTCATTGACAAGGAGTCCGAAAGCAGATTTCAGGAGGGGGAGCTTGTTCGGGTAATCCATCGATCCTGATACATCTATAAGGAATACAAGATTCGAGGGCGGCAGTTCGCTCTTGTCGATATCCTTTCCCCTGAGTCCAACGTGGAGAAGGTAGTGATTGCTGTTCCAGGGGCAGATACCTGTCTCGGTATAGAGTGAGAACGGGTGTTCGCCGGATGGCTTCGGGTAGTCATAGCGGAAGTAGTTGATCATCTCCTCGATACGAACGGCATCGGCGGGTACCTTCTGCCCGAGGTTGATGAAACGGCGCACATTTGAATAAGAGGCGTTGTCGACATCGATAGAGAAGGTGGAGTAAGGCTCGCGCAGCGGATCGCGGTAACCGTTCTCGCTGATACCGGCGTATGACTCGGTGTTCTGCACAGCAGGGGGCAGATGGTAGTATGATGATTTCATGTTTCTTCCTGCCCGGGCGGCATAATCCTGGTCATAAACAACTTCCATTAAGTATTCGTATACCTCATCCTCCATGACAATACATTCTTCCCCGGTCTGGTCTGTTTTTTTCTCCTTCCCGGTTTGCCTGTTCATGGCGGTGATATCCGCGTTCTCCGGTTCGAGTACCACATTAATAATGGTTCTTCCCATTATCGGTTCCTTAACTTCTTTCATTCCCCGGAGGCAGAAGACAAGGACTTTCGCCTCCAGGCCGGCGTTGATGGAGTATGAGCCGTCGGTGCCGGTTATGACGCTGTTTTTTGTTCCCTCGATCATAACATAAACCCCGCTGAGGGGGTTGCCGGAGCTGTCGGTCACTGTGCCCTGAATGAGGATCTGTGTTGTTGGTCCTGCTGCAGTTAAGAGCAGGAATGCGATTACTGATGCGATTGTTCTCATGGTTCTTTGATTTGTGATTCTGTGGTAAGGATGCAGCGGCCGGGCAGATTCCATAAAAGTTTGTGAAAATTTTTCTGGCGGCTCCGGCGGGTGGGGCTGGTTGCTGATCGCCCCTGGCAGAGTCTATAGAGGTCCGGAAAGATTATATATCGGTTCTGGCGTGTGGGTATTTCCTGGTTGCCGGCCGGCCCTGGCAGATTCGATAAAAATCCGGAGAGACTTTTTATCAGCACCGTCGGGTGGCTGGTTCCATTTTGCCGGCTACACGGATAAAGTCCATAGAGACCTGAAAGACATTTCATCGGCCCCTTCGGGCTACCCTTATTCTTTCTCCGGTTGTTCCGGTCAAAACTGACCTATCAGATCTATCCAGGCTGATAAAAACCGGGTGATTTTCGTAAGTTTATACTCTGATTGACAACTGCCGAAAACGGATTTGAATGCGGCCGGTATTCCTGAGAAAAAAAACTGAAACGGGGAGCGACGAGGAGCTCCTGAAGCGTTACCGCGATGAGGGTGACATCAGGCTGGCAGGGCAGTTGTATGAGCGATACATGAACCTGGTCTTCGGCGTATGCCTCAAATACCTGGAGGAGAGAGAGTGGGCAAAGGATGAGGTGATGAACATCTTTGAGAAGCTGGTGACGGTGTTGCCGCAGCAGCAGGAGATCGGTAACTTCAGGACATGGCTTTACGTGGTCACGAAGAATCATTGCCTGATGCTGTTGAGGAGCCGGAAGAGAGAGGCGGCTCATGCTGAAGCAATGATGAATGACCCGCTCTTTTTTATGGAAAATACTTCAGGTATGCATCCTATGGGAGACGATGAGGGGGGCGAGACGGACGACCCCGGCGGGGAGGATGGTATGAAGAGACTTGAGGAGTGCATTGAACGGCTCAGAGAAGAGCAGAGGAACTGCATCAGGCTGTTCTTTTACGAGGGGTGTAGCTACCGGCAGATAAGTGAGAGGCTGGGTGTAGACGAGATGAAAGTTAAATCGTATATACAGAATGGGAAGAGGAACCTGAAGATATGCATGGAAAGTCTGAAAGTCTGATGACCTGGAGGTTTGCAGAGTTGAAGGTTTACAGCTCTGAAAGTACAGAGGTTTGAAGGTTGGCGGGTCTGAAGGTTTGGAGGTTTATAGGCATGGAGGTTTGCTGGATTAACGGGTCTGAAGGTTTGGAGTTATGGAGTTTTGCGGGTCTGAAAGTTTGAAGTTTTGAAAGTTTGGAGTTTTGCAGGACAAAGAGAAAGGAGATGAAAAGGGATAAAAGAATATTAATTCCACGGGATGAGTTCGAGGAGGAGGCCGGGGAAGGCCTCGGGCAGCTCAGCCGGGAGGAGGCCGAGGCTGATCTCCGTGAGCTGAAGGCGCGGATGGAGCGGCGCATTGCCCGTCCGCGTACAATATGGTTGACGGCTGCAGCCGCAGTGGTTATCCTGCTTGTCGGCTCAGCCCTGCTGGTGACCCTGTTGAGAGAGCGACCGCTCTCTGACTCCCAACTGGCACAGAGAGTACCCGGAAAGGAAGGAGCTGCCGTTGCAGACAAAGAAGATATGGCGCCGGCCGGAGAGGTTATCACCGACACTGCCCTGATTGCCATGGCGGAACCGATAGAGAAAAAGGGATATGAATCTGCCGTGCCTGCAGAGAATATGAGTTATGCACATGCCAGGCCTGCGATTGCAGAGATAGCAGAGCACGAAATAGAGACAGATGCGACGGATGAAATCTTTATTTTAGCCGGGGAAATTATTGAGGATTTAGAAGTAGCTGATGAACAGGTTGTTGTATTACCGGTTACTGAGTACCAGAAGGTAGTGGAGGCTCTGCAGGAAGAAACTCCGCAGACCAGGGCAGAAGCCATGAAGACAAGGGCGGTTGCGGAAGATCGTGATCAGGCTAAGGCAGAAGCCATGAAGATAAGGGCGGTTGCGGAAGATCGTGATCAGGCTAAGGTAGAAGCCATGAAGACAAGAACGGTTGCGGAAGTCCGTGATCAGGCTAAGACAGAAGCCGGCGGGGAGGATTCACTTATCAGCCTGGCACCCTCTCCTCTGGGTGGCTGGGAGAGATACAGGGAGTGGGTTGCCCGGAACCTGAAATATCCCGAAGATATTTTACCTGTGGTGCGGCAGGAGGTTGTGGTTTCATTTACGGTTCAGGCAGACAGTACGATTTCCGATCTGAAGGCTGTAAGTTCACCAGGTCATTCATTCACCAATGAGGTTTTCAGGTTGCTGATTGATGGGCCGCAATGGGTGCCGGCCAGACGCGGAGGGAAGAGAATGCCGGAGCCGGTTGTTTTGAAGATTGTGTTTAAATAAACATGCCATTTTACAAAGCTTAACGGCCTTCAGCCAATTTTTTGACAGGCAATTGCGTTTACAATTCTGTAAGCTCTGCGAGCTGTTTTCATAAACTTGCGAAATTCTTAGTTAAATGAACCTACTTACTGAAAAACGCGTGCTGGTGACCGGCGGGGCCGGATTTATCGGATCATCAATCTGCCATGACCTTCTGGAGAGAGGCAACGAAGTAATCTGTCTCGACAATTTCGCCACGGGGAAAAGGGAAAACATCAGCGACCTCAGGGGCAATCCGAAGTTCAAACTGATTGATGGTGATATCCGTGACATTGAGACATGCCATAAGGCCGTGAAAGGTGTTGACGTGGTGCTGCATCAGGCAGCTCTCGGCAGTGTGCCCAGAAGCATTGCCGATCCGGCAACAACAAACGCGGTCAACATAAATGGTTTCCTGAACATGCTGATCGCCACCCGCGACGCGGGGATACAGCGCTTCGTATATGCCTCCAGTTCATCGGTTTACGGTGACTCCCCCGAACTTCCCAAGGTAGAGGAACGTACCGGGAAGGTGCTTTCGCCCTATGCAATTACCAAACTGGTAAACGAAGAGTACGCGCGTGTGTTTGGCAGCC
>Ga0208459_1001470_pt1 | contig 22259 bp, 23 predicted proteins | sample AD_UKC087_MetaG_FD_184433 | JGI IMG/M metagenome (GOLD analysis project Ga0208459, IMG submission 184433) | Active sludge microbial communities of municipal wastewater-treating anaerobic digesters from USA - AD_UKC087_MetaG (SPAdes) (version 2) | ecosystem: Engineered > Bioreactor > Anaerobic >... | reverse complement strand
CATTTTTATACCATCAGGAGGAATTGGAATATCTAAATCAAATTCAATCCTAAATTTAAGGTATGACCTTAGTGCAGACAACATCCTGTTTATACTACTAGCCTTAAGTCCATCTTCACTTCTTGCTCTAGAATTAAGAGGCCTTTCTAAAATACCAAGCGAACCATACACCTTACCATACACTTTACTTAAGAAATCCTCCTCATACTCCTGCTTTAAGGGTGCAACTATACCAGAAGAATTTTTCACAGGCCTTCCTGAGCCTTTCAGGGCCTCACTATCATTTTGTATTGATTTAAAGCCACTTTCTATACATTTCTCCCTTATTTTATCCAAATCTTTAAGATGATTTCCACTTCGCAGATATCCCTTATAGTTTAAAATATCTAATTTGCTTAAACTCTTAAACTCAATATTATTAAAATACAAAAATACACTAAATATACACAAATCTCTTGCATAATTAATAATAGTCTGGAAACTGTATCCGCTATTTTGAAGATTTAAAAGAAACATATCCTGATTAGGAAGTTTAGGAATGTCTTTTAATAAATATGTTTTCTTCATACTAATATATTATCTCCTAAAAATTTAAAGTCAAAGTAGGGGACCCTTAATTTTTTTAAAGAGAGAAAAGAAAAATAATAGGGGGAATATAATATAAAAAGAAAATAAAAAATATTTTTTATTCCTCCCATTTATTTTTGATTCTTAAAATTTACTTAATCTTAGCTAAATTGATACTCCCCCAGCTGACATAAATATATGACCGCATATAAGAATGATTATACTCGGTTATATATTACAGAGAATAAAGGCATATGTCAAGCAAAAGAGTAGTACTCCCCCATCATCATATATAAAATTTTTAACATACAAAATTATTTCTAAATACTTCTTCTATATAATTATTAAATAAATATTAATTAGCACTTAGTTATCCACATTGATATTACTATAGGATGTATGAAACTATGGGCTTATTTCTGAGAAACCCTCACTACTCCCCTACCCTCAACTAGACTATGAAAAAATGTTTAAAATGAAATTCAAAATAATAACGGCAATTAATGCAAGAATATATAAAAGTAGAGAGTAATTAAATTTCGTATCATCCACTCTCATATTAGCTATTCCAATAGCAACAAAGTACCCTACTGCTGGAGATAGTGCAGACACCTCATGTAAAATTCCTGTAAATAGTGTTGCTAAAAACATTAAAAAAACTATTAAAGAAACTAATATAGCTTTACGTTTTAAAACAAATCCCTCAAAACCTATATTTCTAAGATGAATAAAAGCAAAAAACCAGAGTATTCCAAACTCAATGGGTAAGAGAAAATATATTGGAAGCTGTAAAGAAAGCAGAGCAAATGTAAGGAAATATATTGAAAGAGTTGAAATAACATATGAAGTAGTTTTTCCTACCTCTGCGAGAGGGATATTCTTATACAAATTAACATTAAAGACATTAGTCATTAGAAATGAGATATATGATCCTATTGATACAAGAAGGATTAGTATAAAAAGGAAAAGACCTTGATATATACGACTAAACTTCTCAACAAAAAACAATTGAATAAAAAGATACTCTGACATAACAAAAAGAGAGCTGTAAACAAGATATGGAAGTGACTTTATCTTTACTTGAAAATTAAATGCCCAAATTAAGCCTAAGAAAGAAACTATAAAATATACAACAGCCGTAGTTAATATCCTTGTTACTGTCATATCTTGACTCTTAATCAATGTCTGTATAAACATTGTTAAGCCTACCAAAACAGACAGAGTAATCATTTTTCCTCTTTTTACTGAATCTTCTGTTTTAGAAGTAGCTGTTTCTACTGCCATATGCTTTCTACATATTTTATACCCTTAGAGGTCAATACCCTCCCTCGTGAGGTTCTTTTCATCAAACCACATTTCATAAGATATGGTTCATGTACATCTAAAAGAGTTGACACTTCCTCAGAGATACTTGCTGCAAGTGTAGACACACCTACTGGACCGCCATCAAAGTTAAAATATATAACTCTAAGGATTTCCCTATCTATATTTTCTAGTCCCATATCATCAATACCTAAAAGTTTCATCGTCTCATTTACTATATCAGCAGTAACTATCTTTTTATTTTTACTTTGTGCAAAATCTCTTGTTCGTCTCAGTAATCTAAGCCCTACCCTAGCAGTACCTCTTGATATAACGGCTAAAAGTGTCAATGCATCTTCATCAATATCAATTTCCCAAAGTTTTGCAGCTCTTCTTAATATCTCAATCATATCCTCATCGCCAAAAAAGTCCAAACGCTGTATAAGACCAAATCTGTCTCTCATAGGAGGACTTATTTTTCCTATCTGTGTAGTAGCACCTATTAGTGTGAACGGCTCTAAACTTAAACGAATTGTTTTCGCAGAAGGACCCTTTCCCATTACTATATCTAGTGCTCTATCCTCCATAGCTGGATACAAAACTTCCTCAACTACTCTTGATAAACGATGAATTTCATCAATAAACAAAACATCGTTTTTCTTTAGACTCGTAAGTATTGCTGCCAAATCCCCTTGTCTTTCAATAGCAGGACCAGAAGTTATCTTAATTGAAGACCCTATTTCATTTGCAATTGCAAGAGCAAATGTCGTTTTACCCAAGCCAGGAGGCCCATAAAAGAGAATATGATCCATAACTTCTCCCCTCTTTTTAGCTGAATCAATCATCATCTTTATAGTTTCTTTTTCCTGCCTTCTCCCTATCATTTCATTTAATTTAGATGGCCTAATTTTTTGTTCAGCTTCATCAATATCACCTCCCTGTACAACCACCCTACTCTTTCTAAGTATATTTTTCTCTTCAGTTTTTTTACTTGATTTAATCATATGTTTAATCCTGTAAAACTTTTTTTATTAATATTTCAATATCAACATCTCCATCCTTAAGAACCTCTTCCCCTTTCTTTATACCATCTTTTAAGTCTTTACCAGCAAAACCCAGTGATTTTAAAGCTTCTTTTAGCTCTCCTAGCTTTACATTTCCCTTCATTTGTAAATCATCTTTGTCAAAATCTATTTTTCCTCTTAACTCTAGTATGACTTTCTGTGCACCCTTAAGACCAAGTCCTGGTGTTTTGCTTAAAAGTACAGAATCGCCATCTAAAATAATCTTCTTAACCCTATCCATACTGTATGTTGAAAGTATAGACAATGCAGATTTAGGTCCTATCCCTGAAACAGTTAAAAGCTCTTCAAAAAAATCTCTCTCCTCCTGAGTAGCAAAACCATATAAAGTCTGGCTATCTTCTCTAACTTGAAAACTTGTATATATAGATATCTGTGAGTCCACCTGCACAAAATTAAACATCGATGTAACAAAAACCCTGTATGCTATCCCTGATGATAAGAGAACATCAACATAGTTATTCTTCCCTATATTATTTTTTAATACTTTACCTGATATATATGAAATCATATTAAGAATTTTAAACTATTTAAGTAAATTGTCCATCTTTAATCTATCAAAACAGGCTATAGAGATGGCAAGAGCATCTGAAACATCATCAGGTTTAGGTATCTCATCAAGCTGTAATAACCTTTTAACATTCTCCTCCACTTGCCTTTTATCTGCCTTCCCATATCCTGAAATACTGCTTTTTACTTGTAAAGGAGTAAACTCATGCACAGGAATATTTAACTCTTCTAGCACAAGTAATACAACCCCCCTAGCCTCTCCAACAACTATTGCTGTTTTAGCATTGTTATAAAAGAGAAGAGTTTCTAGACCACAATATTCAGGATTAAATTCTTTAATAATTTCTCTCAAATCATTATATAGCTCAAGAAGTCTTTCACCTATAAGCGCTTGTTTAGGAGTAGTTATTGCCCCATAATCAACTGGGATAACACTACCATTATCATTAAAATCAACAACAGCCCATCCCGTAGTTGCTATACCTGGATCTATTCCTAATATTCTCATGTTACGCTCTCATTAATTTACTTCTTCAAGGTTGCTCCATACATTTTGAACATCATTATGGTCATCAAGTCTCTCAAGACCTTCCTGTGCTCTTGCAAAATCAGCTCCTGATAGCTGTTTAGTTACCTTTGGTTCTTTAATAATATCTGCTTCCTCTATAACATAGCCCAGTTTTTCTATTTCATCCCTGACATGTGCTAAATCAGTAAACTTTGTATAAACCTCAATTCCCTCTATACTATCTAAATCCACCTCCCTTATATCCTCTACACCTTTAATATCCATTAATTTCATCATTACCTCTTCTCTATTTTCTTTAACATATTTATCTTCTGCTCCAAACTTCTCTGCCTTTTCCATATGCCCACTTCTTAAAATAATTAAACCCTTTGTATCAAAATTCCATGATACAGAGCCATTCTCTGCTAATCTTCCCCCTATTTCTTCAAACAATCTTCGCAGTTCAGCAACCGTCCTGTTTCTGTTATCGGTTAAAATATCAACAAGTACTTGAACACCACCATGTCCAAATCCTTCAAAGGTAATCTCTTCATATGTTACACCACTATCCCCTCCGCCAACTCCTTTCTCTATTGCCTTTTGTATTTTATCTATAGGGAATCCAGCCGCCTTTGCCTTATCAATATACAGTCTAAGTGTAGGATTCATTTCAGGATCACCTCCTCCTTTCCTTGCTGCATGAGTAATTTCTACAGACAGCTTAGAAAAAACCTTTCCTTTTTTAGCATCATTTAACTCCTTTTTATGTTTTATTGTTGACCATTTAGAATGTCCAGACATAAATATACAAAAATATGTTATATACAAGATATTCTATCACTTTGACAGATTAAGAAAAAGGGGACTATTCTTTCTGATTATTACTGTTTTCATCTTTTCTTCTCAAAGACCTGTTTCCACTATCGCTATATGTCTGACTGCTCCATCTTGCAATTTTGTCTTCAATAACTTCTTTAGGAGTACCATATTTCTCCCTAGATTGGGCAATTACCTGCCCTCTTAAGCCAAATGGCTCATATCTAAGCGGTAGGGACCTTCCACTAAATGCATTTGATGTCATTCCATCTATACACAGCTTTATATACATAGAATGAGCATCAAGTGAAACTAAATCCTCAGAATTAACAGAAGGAGCAAACTCTTTTTCCAATATTGCAGCATCAGCCTGACTTACAACAAATGACCCCAAAGTACCTACATTACCAAAAATAGCCTGCTGTACAGTTAATGGAAGCTGATCAATATATTGATTTGTCATACAAAGATCCAATTTAAACTTCCTTGCCTCGGATAATATTTTAGCAAATGAGTCTGTTGCAAAATTCTGAAACTCATCTACAAAAAGAAAGAAATCATTCCTTTGATCAGCAGGTATATCTACTCTTTCAAGTGCAGTAGATTGCAATCTTGTAATAATCATTCCGCCAAGTAAGGAAGCAGTTTCTTCTCCAAGTTTTCCTTGTGCTAAATTAACAAGAAGTATCTTCTTGTTATCCATAATATCTCTAAGATCGATTGTTGATTTAACCTGACCAATAATGTTTCTAGTAACGGCTGAGGATATAAATCTACCAACTTTATTCTGTATAGGAGAGACAGACTCTGCTAAGAGTCTTGGGTTTTGAGCCATCTGTGCATACTCTTCCTCCCAGAATTTAATAAGAATGGGATCATTAACCTGCTTTAAGATAAATTTACGATAGTTTCTATCAGTAAGAAGCCTTGTAACAGACAAAAGAGTTGTACCTTGTGCTTCAAGAGCAGTAGCAACAGCATTTGTTAAAATATACTGCAACCTAGGACCCCATGATGTACCAAACTGTTTATGAAATACTTCAACCACTCCATCTGCTATTAAATCTCTCTGTGATTTATCTTTAAGTTCCAGAAGATTAAAACCAATAGGATACTGTGTATCAGTAGGATTAAGATATATAACATCATCTATACGATTAGGAGGGATAAAATCTAAAAGCTCATCTACAAGTTCTCCATGAGGGTCCACCATACATGCACCATCACCATGTAATATATCTGAGATAAACATATTTTTAAATACAGTAGATTTCCCTACCCCAGTTTTACCTAATATGTAAAAATGCTTTCTTCTATCTTCTTTTTTTATACCAAACTCATACCTTGTTCCTCTATAATCTGTCTCTGCAAAAACGGTAACATTATCATCCTCAGCCGTTGGAAGATTCATAGGAGGTTCTATTTTCTTTGACCTGCTCCATGCAATATTGGGCGTTTCAACAGAGATATTAGGCATATGATACAAAGAAGCAAGCTCTTCAATATTAATAATATCTGCAGTATCAGATGGTAAGTATCTCTTTACATATTTAGAATATATCTGTTCACCACTCTCCTTAGGCTTTGAATGTACAAAAGAATTAAGATGAGCAGTAGTAAACTGCTTAAAACTTGCAACAATATCTCTCAATATTTGTTCAGATTCTATCTGTGTTGAAGCCTTAGTAACTACCCTAATCTTAAACTCAAAACCTACTTTAAGCATCTTTAACTCTATTTCACTCAACTCCTCTTCCTGCCCCGGCTGTAATTTAATAACCTCTTTTCTCTCAGAAGCCTCTACTGTGGTTGTAAGTGTTTCTCCAACACCCTTAAAAATCTTTGAAAGATTAAACCAGAAACCACCAGCATATGGATCTTTTCCGTCTTTTATATCACTTATATACTTCTTTGAATTTGCCTGCCAATAGTTAGCAACAGGTCTAACAAGAATTTGAATCCATGCACTCTGATTAATTTTTAAATCAGATATTGCACCTGTAATTGCAGCTAATGGATCAACATCAAAGTTTCTAAATGTCTTAATAGGAAAAATATAGTCCTTTTCTAGTTCTATCTCACCTGTTGTAACAAATAATTGAGTATTCTGCTCTTTGCTTAAAGTATAATCCTGCACATATGTTATATCTGCATTAGGATACTGTGCATATATCTGACCCTCAATGAACTTAGCAAGATGTCTAGGTACTACTGCATAAAATCTAATTCCACCATTCCCACTTGATTCTATTTCAAAGCTCACCAAATCAACAGACCTTACATTATCCCCCAATATCCCATGAATAGAAGCAAACATCTGCTCAGCTGCAAGAGGAGTTTTATCATTTTCTCTAGGAACCAGTATTTGCATAACAACAGGATCTCTAACCTCTTGAAAGACCTCTACATCATCACCTTTTCCTCTACTAAGAAGAATCATAATGATACCAAATATCAATGATATGCCAATAATTATTAAAATTGCTGTAACTATATCCATAACTATTTCATTTTACATTAGAAAACAAATATTTAGAAGATATTAAAAAGAATAAACAGTAGGAATATCTTTTCCTAATATTATTACAATGTCCCCAGTTGTCATAAAAGATGGCCTTCCTTCAATAATTTCATATGTACCTGGGAACAACTCTAGTATAACATCAAGAGAGTTTTTAAAATTTTCTACTTTAGGAACATAAAACTTTGTTTTCTCTTCCAACTGTGGTGCATTATCATATCTAACAACTTCACATCCGCTATTTCGGATTTTTCTAGCATACTGACCTGCATAACCAGTCATACCACTTCCATTGTATACTTCCACCCTAACCTGCTCTTTCTCAAGCTCTCTATCAAGCATATTATCAATAAACTCCCTCCACACAATATCATATTCTTCTACATTAACATAGCTTGTAATACCAACTCCGCTTAATGATTCCTGCTGAGATAAATATTTACTACTGCTTAAATCGATAAGATAAGGGGCTGATGAAAGAATATCCAATTGTATCTGACCAAATCTTGAAATTACTCCACCAAGTGTTGACAAAGATGAGTATATCTCTGCATTAGCATCTTTCAACTGAGGAGCAGACTTTAAAAGATTAAACCACCCAAGCTTTGATGCAAAAACATTAAGGAAAAATGCCTCCTGATTAACCTCAAATCCATTTGAATAATATTGAGCATATACAGATCCTTCTGAAGAAGCCTCAACACTTTGGAAAAATATATTTCTTGCCTGCGGAGTCACCCATATGTATTCATCTATATTTCCTCCTAGTAGCTGCTCAAACTGCCATATTGCATATTCATATCCTCTTCCTTCCTGCAAAAAATCTCCAGCGAATTTAAATGAAGCTACAGGAATACTACCTCCGAAATCTTCCTTTACACCTCTATACTCAACCCAACCTGGAATAAATACAAGCACAGAACTTCCTTTCTCTTTATTTTGGACATAAAGATATGCCATAGATATCTTCTCTCTCTCATTGTACTCTTCCTCAAATACAATCAATGTCTTTTCTAATTGATCTTTTCTTTCAGAAAGAAGATAATAATTAGAATTACTCTTTTCCAAAATATCTATACTCTTAATATCCCTTAAAGCTATATATCCATAAACAAGGTATCCCACAATACAAATAATAAAAAAGAAAGCAAACAGTCTTCCTGTATTAATATGAATCTTTTTCTTTGTATTTTTATTTACTTTTGTTCTATACCTATCTCTTTTAGTAGCCATATTTAACAAGTAAAAACTAATCTTTTCCCGTCCATACCTACAAAACTTAATAAAACTGCTTCAAGCATAATATTATCTCCACTACCCCTTCCATACAAGCTATCCCCCTTTATATGATAACCCAAATAATTCAGTGTTGCTCTAATCTGGTGCATTCTTCCTGTCTCTATTTTTATAATCGCCTCATTTCCACCAAAGAGTATATAGCTTAATGCATATTTAGAACCAGGGAATTCATACCCCTTAAACTCCATTTTATACCTATCTGTTTTACTTCTTCCTATATATCCTTCTACTTTCTCCCACTCATTCCAAGGTTTCATTTTTATGTTCATTTTTTCTACATACTCTTTTAAATCAAACTCCTGTTCAACATTTGTATACTCTTCTAACACTGCATGATATATCTTTATAACTCTTCTATTCTTAAACTCCCTCCTTAAAAATTCCTGTGCTTCTTTATTTTTCCCAACAACTACTAAACCTGAAACTCCCTTATCAAGCCTATGTACAATCCCAGCTCTATCTACTAAACTGTCATACTCGCCCTTGTTTTCAAGATAATACCTAACATAATTTGCTAATGTACCTCTTTTATTCCCAACACCTGGGTGCATTACTAAGCCCTTTGGCTTGTATAAAACCAGAGAATTTTCATCTTCATACCTAACATCAAGCTTTCCCTTTTGAGGAATAATTTCTTCACTTAAATCCAGATGTCTTTTATGCTCTTCCCAATACTCTTCATTTATCTCCACTACATCTCCCTCTTTTAACCTGTATCCTTTTTTACATGGCTTATCATTTACAATACACCCATTCTGAATATCTTTCTGTAATATACTTCTAGATATTCCTTTGTCTTTTAATATTTCTGAGAGAAAAGTGTCTACTCTTTTACCTTTCTCTTTATTATCAATTTTAATTCTCATATTACATTTTACACTACAAAAACTCAAAGGAATACTACTTAAGTAAACTATTTATCTTTAAATGATAGAAGGTGGAAGAATAAATATGCTGAGATTATAACTATAAAAGCATCTGCTAAATTAAAAGATATACCAAAAAGGGAGATATAGTCGCATACAACTCCATACCATACTCTTACAATCAAATTACTTAAACCTAAAACTGCAAGAGAAAACAATAAATATCTTACCTTCCCTACTTGTTTAATTCCCCAAATTATAATCAGTACAATTAAAGCCCCTGAAAGTAAAGCTTCCCCATAGATATTGATACCAAAAGCAATACCGCTATTTAAAACACATAAACCTAAGGAGTAAAGTGAAAATGACAAAACAATATTAAGAACAGAAGCAAAAATTGAAAGAACAAATATATATGTCATAACTATCCTGCCCTAACAGATCTTACGGTTGAAACACTCTGTATTTTTACCCTAGCCTTTCTTAAATCTGATATAAAGAAGTAAGACATAGTTAATGACCAAACAAAAAATATTCCTATAAAAGCATTCTCTAAAACTGTTAAACTTTGCGAAAGATAAAGAGAGAGTATATATACAGAAGAAAGAATAACTATCAATGTCCCTACATACCCTAAAACATATCTTTCATAAGAAGACTCTTTAACAATTTTTGATATAAAGTGAAAAAGAAGAAAGAAAATTATTAATATAGCGATTAAAATTAAACCCCTGTATATCCATTCATTAAATCCTGAGGTAATCCCTGTATATATAAAAGAAAGACCTAAAAGTCCTGCGGAGGAGAAGAATATAGGAAAAAACATATCTACCCATTTCCATTTCTTTACAACAAGAGAAAAGAATGTTAAAGAAAGAAGCATTGACACAAATACTGCTAGTATGATTAAACCACCATCCCATATACTAAAGAATTTCCATGGCAAGAGTCTAAATAAATAAACCTTATCACCATATCTTTCATATGGAAGCCAGTACCATATATATAAAGAGAAGACAGAACCCCATGCAAGAATAATATAAACAACTCTTCCTATTATTACACTTATTAGAGCTGATAATACATATATATCAAATACTGAAGATCTATTTTTCCTTGTTTCAATACACCCTCTCCAAAATATATAAAGACCAAGAAAAAACAATATGACATACATCACAAATGGATTTATTCCCTGTATATACTCTTTTATTTGAGAAAAAATTTCTCCCACACTTCTTTTATTATACTTTATTCTTATCTCTTCTTTTTCTTCTTTTTCTTCTTTTGTTTACTGCTTTGTACACCTATTTGTTGATTCTTAGTGCTATTTTCCTGTACTACTTGCTCCTCATATTTTTCCTCTTTCTTTCCTCCCAACTTTGATATAGAAGAAACTATGGAATTTCCTAATTTAACAACAAAACTATTTCCTGTTTTGTATTTTGTCATCTTTGATTCAACAGTCTTTTCTGCCTCCCGCTTTGTCGCAGTAATCTGCTTCTCCATTGCTTGTACAGTAGGATACTCTTCTTGTGTTTCTTTCTTTTCCTTAATTTTAAAGCCACAGTACTCACAAAACACATGATCCTTATCTATTAGCACACCACACTGAGAACATTTAACCTTAAGCCTGTATCCGCAATTTGTACAAAAGACATACCCTGGATAAAGCTGAGAACCACATCTAGGACAATCCCCAAGCTCAGATGTCTCATATTTTAAATATCTTCTCTCCAAATCTTCCCAGTATATTTCCTCTATTGTCTCACTAGGTCTAATAATTAAGTATATTATTAATCCAAAAATATTAAAAAATATTACAAGCAGAATATATCCTATCTTTAGTCCTCTCTTAGAAGTTCTCTCACTTGAATCAACCCATACCCAACCTATTATTACCAGCCAGAATACAACTAAAGCTACTATAAATAGTGTTCCAAACATATTAAAATCAATATTCCCTACAAAATCAAAAAAATCTAGAATAATATTCTCTAAGTTCATATTTTTAAGTTTTATTTTATTTTAAAAATGGTCGAGGAGGGAGTTGAACCCTCATACTATTGCTAGCATGGGATTTTGAGTCCCACGTGTCTGCCAATTCCACCACTCGACCACACCCTGTAATTATATCTCATTAAAACCTTTGTTGTATACACTAATTCTTTTCTTTGTACAAATTCCTGAAACTGGCAATTTCATTGATAAAGGCTAGTTCAACTACACCTGTAGGACCATTTCTATGTTTTGCAACAAATACTTCTGCACTCCCCTTCTTTTCTGTATCTGGATTCCATGTCTCTTCTCTATCTAAAAATATTACCACATCGGCATCTTGTTCTATTGATCCAGATTCTCTCAAATCAGAAAGCTGAGGCCTTCTGTTCTGCCTTAACTCTATTGCACGTGATAGCTGAGATAGAGCAACTACAGGAACATTAAGCTCCTTAGCAAGATTTTTAAGACCCTGGGACACTTCACCTACTTCAAGTGCTCTGCTTTCCTTTGTATTACCATGCATAAGCTGGAGATAGTCAACAAATATAATGTCAACACCCTGTTCTAGCATAAGTCTTCTTGCTTTTGTTCTAATCTGATTAATATTTTGACCAGGACTGTCATCAATAAATATGTTAGCATCAGCAAGCTCACCCATTGTATTTGCTAGTTTTACCACTTTCTCCTCATTTAATTTGTTTGTTCTAATCTCCCAAAAGGGAATACCTGACTGCATACCAAGAAGTCTATCCATTATCTGCATATTTGACATTTCTAAAGAAAAGAATGCAACATTCTTCTTCTCAATTAAAGCTGCATGCCTCATCATATCAAGTGCTAATGCTGTTTTACCAACCGAAGGCCTTGCAGCAAGAACAATTAAATCAGACTTTTGAAAACCACCAAGTAGAACATCTAACTCTTTAAAACCAGTAGATATACCTGAATAATCATCACTCTCCTTTGAATGAGAAGCCCTTTCATATGCATCTTTAAGTAACTCCTTTATATGTACAAAATTACTCTGAATCCCTTCCTGAGCAATATTAAAAAGAAGTGTTTCTGATCTATCAACAACTTCGGGCAAAGCAAGAGTTTCATCAAATGCCAACCTAGTTATCTCTGATGAAGAAGAGATAAGACCTCTTCTAGTCGCTGTTTCTTTAACAATATTTCCATATTCAACAGCATTAGCAGCTGTAGGAACAAAAGATGCCAACTCTGCAAGATATGCCCTTCCACCTATCTTACTTAATATCTTTTTCTTTTTTAACCTATCAGAAACAGTAACAAGGTCAATAGGAAGACCACTTTCAAAAAGTTCAAGAATAGTCTCATATATCGCAACATGTCTTTCATCATAAAAGTGTGTAGGGGAAAGCCAACCAGAAACTTCAATAAGGGCATCTCTGTCTAACAAAATTGACCCTAGTACTGACTTTTCAGCATCTATATTTTGTGGCGGTACTCTTTCCATATTTTTTAATTAAGAAATATAACCTCCATTATTTTACTCTCCTGCTCAACTGTAGAAGAAACATTTAAAGATGACTGCTCCTTAACATTTGTAAACCCAAAATATTTAATCAAATCATCTCTACTTTTAATATTTTTCCCCACTTTTAACTCATCTCTTTTATATGCACAGGGCAGTAGAATAGTAGGATCAATATAGCTAAGAATCTTTTCAATTTTCTCATAATCAATGAACAAATCTCCATTCCCTATGGGAAGTATTAATACATCTACATCACCTAAATCTTTTGTCTTTGAAACATCTAATGAATTATCAATAATTCCCATATATACAACCCTTAAATTTCCCTCATCTATTGTATAAAAAGGAAGATTAATAGCTCTTCTAATCATCATACCCCCTATTTCATACTCCCCTGGAGAAGAAATTTCAAAGATATTTTCTCTGTGATCAGGCTCAATTTTCTTCTCTAACTTATACTCTTTTAATATATCTTCTTTACCATACAAATCCATTTGAGAAAAAAGAAGAACATCTGCTTTACACTTAGGTAAACCAATACCACTCTCTTCAAGCGCCACAGGGTCTGTTAATATTGATATATTATCATTACTTAAAGAAAAAGATGACCAACCAAGACTTTTAATCTTCATATTTGCACATACTAATCTTAACAAGGGCAGTACATATACTCTGTAAAAGTATATCAATTTTTAATCAGAAAGTCCTAAAGATTTTTTAATATCCTCCATTAAAGACTCTTTCATTTGTTTCTGAACCAGCTCTACCTTCAAACTTTCTAAAGAAGAAATCACCGCCTGAAGCTGAATCATAACTTTATCTTCATCAGTATCACTCATCATCATTCTTTTTATTCCTTTTATCTGTCCCTCTATTCTATTTACTCTGTTTTGAATTCTTTTTGGATATTTCATATTAGATTAGTATATTGAGAAATTATACAAAAAGCAACCTTTAACCCCCTTGACACAATTAGCACTCGATGCTATTCTTTGCTAATGGTAAAGCCATATTTAAATTTTAATATTAAAACATATGAAAATAGTAAAAGTTAATCAAAAACCACAAAACACACTATATACTCCTGTAAGTTCATTTATGGATGAACTTTTTAACTATCCTCTAACAAGATGGGATGATTTATTTATGAAAGAATGGGAGAACCTTTCAGCAGATATTTGGGAGGAAGATAACAACCTATTTGTTAAAATGGCTATGCCTGGAATAAAAAAAGAGGATATAAAGATATCAGTAACTGCAGATAGCTTAACTGTTGAAGGTAACAGCAAAGAGGAAACTGAAAAGAAAGATAAAAAGTATTTCTTAAAAACTTTTCAGACTAGCTCATACTCTCAAAGCTTTAACCTGCCTACAACTGTAAATCCTGATGCTGTTGAGGCTAAATTTGAGGATGGTGTCTTAACTGTAAGATTGCCGAAAGCAAAAGAAACTCAAGTAAAACAGATTACAATTAAATAAATAATTACTGGAAGAGACAGATTCTACTCTGTCTCTTCCTAAACATCTTTAAGTTTATAGACACATAATGTATATTCTGATATAATCTTCTCTGTTATGAAAAAAGATATTCATCCAAAATACAACCATAATGTAAAAGTAGTATGCTCATGCGGAAACACCTTTATAACAGGTTCTACTCTACAAACAGATACTATCAATGTTGAACTATGCTCAAAGTGTCATCCCTTTTATACAGGCGAACAAAAGATTGTTGATACGGAAAATGTTGTTAAGAAATTTGAAGAAAGAGCTAAAAAGAGCTCACAGATGTCATTTAGAAGTAAGAGAGAAAAGATGGCTGAAAGAAAAGCAAAAAGAACAGAAACAAAGTCTTCTCCCAATCTTACTCTTAAAGATATGCTTGCAAATGCAAACATTTCAAAGTAACAGTACCCCATTATATATTTAAGTGATATTACCCATATATATGGACATAGAAAGTTTAAAGAAAAAATACACAGTACAACCTGTAGAAGAAAAGAAAAATGAGCTTGAGAAAGAGCTTCAAGATGCTCTACTCTCTCACAGAGATATTACACAGCTTTCCCTAGATCTTTCATATTATACTCAGCTGTATACTTACTACTCTAATATTAATAAAGATATAAATAAGTATGAACAGGCAACCGAACTATTAAAAGAAACCTCTGATCAAGAGTTAAAAAATTTAGCAACCTCTGAGATTGAAGAAGTTAAAAAAAATATAGAGGAAAGTGAAGAACTGATTAAAAAACTTGAAATTGAAAAATACTTTCATGATAAAGATGATAGTAGAAATATTATCTTAGAAATAAGGGCAGGAGCAGGAGGAGATGAAGCTGCTCTGTTTGCTGGTGACCTTTTTAATATGTATAGAGCATATGCAAATAAAAAAGGATGGGAGGTACAAATAATTGATAGTAGTGTATCAGAAGATGGTGGATACAAGGAGGTAATAGCTCATATTACAGGAAAAAATGTATACAAAAAACTGAAATATGAAAGCGGAGTACACAGAGTTCAAAGAATACCTGTAACAGAATCCTCTGGAAGAATTCATACATCTACTGCAACAGTAGCAGTACTTCCTGAAGCTCGTGAGATAGATATACAAATTAACCCAGAAGATTTAAGAATTGACGTAATGAGAGCATCAGGTGCAGGAGGACAGTGTGTAAACAGAACAGATTCTGCAGTGAGAATAACACACATTCCAACTGGGATTGTTGTAAGCTGTCAAGAAACAAAACATCAGGCACAAAACAAAGAGAAAGCAATGGCCACATTAAGGTCTAGATTGTATGAAAAAAAGAAAAGAGAAGAAGATGAAAAGAGGTCTAATATGAGGTCGTCACAAATAGGAGGTGCAATGAGAGCTGAAAAAATTAGAACATATAACTTTCCGCAAAACAGAGTTACAGATCACAGAATTAAAAAATCTTGGCACAATATCAACTCAATTATGCTTGGTGAGCTGGATGAAATTATAGATGATGTTACTCAGGGTATTCAGCTTAAAATGCTAGAAAATGAACAGTAATCTTTCACAGATATTTAGAATTCAAAAATATTTAGAAGAAATTAAATATCCTGATGCATATCGTATAGCAAGGGAGATATCTGAATTTTTAGATACCAACAGTGACTTTTCAGAAAAAGACATATTAAATAGACTTAAAAACGGTCAACCTTGGGAATATATGTGTAGCTATACTAAATTTTGTGAAAATATATTCGGAGTTACAAAAGATACTCTCATCCCAAGAATTGAAAGTGAGCAGATTGTGTATGACAGTATAGAAATTATTCAGGACTCAAATATTAGAAATGTTATTGATGTTGGGACTGGAACAGGATGCTTAATTATTTCTATTGCGAAGATTTTAGATAATAATTTCTACTCTTTCTGGGCAACAGATATCTCACAAGAGGTACTTAATGTAGCAAAATATAATGAGAAAAATATCATAAACAAGCAGATAATTCATTGGATTAAAACAGACTTAATTAATAATATCCCACAATTAAACGAGCCTACATTTATTATTGCCAACCTCCCATATATTCCAACAAAACAATACCTACAACTTGACAAAAGTGTGAAAGAATACGAACCAAGAATTGCTTTAGATGGAGGAAAAGATGGTTTAAAGAATTACAAAAGGCTTTTTAAACAAATCAGAGAAAAAAATCTCCCTGTCAAATATATATACATTGAAACTGAAGAAAGTATCTTTAACAGTACAAAAGAATTGATAAAATCCTGCTTTCCTACTTCTATTATTAAAGAAAAACAGGATTGTTTTAACAAAAAGAGATTTCTCCTTACTACTCTGCCTGAGCTAAGGTAATCTTTACTGTAAATGTTTTTCCTTCTCTCCATACTTCCAAGGTGATCTCTTCTCCCACCTTATGAGATTGAATCTCATATGCTAAGGATTGTGCTAACTCTTCTCCGTCTACTTTTGTGATAATATCACCTCTCTTAATATCTGCTTTAGCTGCAGGACCATTCGAATCTACATTCATAATTAATGCCCCTGCAACAACATCTGTATAGTACAATGCTTCATATTCAGAAATCATTTGATATGAGATGCCTATGTATGGTTTTATAAATTTACCATATATCCTATATTCCTCAAGTCTTTGTTTAACTATATTTATTGGCAATGCAAAAGATATGTTGTCAGCATTAGCAGTTGTTGCGAAATTAATTCCAATTACCTCTCCCTGGGTATTAATCAGCGGTCCCCCAGAGTTACCAGGATTAACAGCCGCATCAGTTTGAACTACATTTTCATACACTTTTGTTGTTGAATCAAACCAGCCTGACGAAGCAGTCACAGATCTACCCAAACCACTTATAACTCCTGTTGTAACACTTCCCGCATACTCTCCAAGTGGTGTTCCAATTGCTATAACAGTCTGACCAACAGACAAATTATCAGAGTCTCCAAGCTTTAATGCCTTTAAATTTTTTGCATCTATTTTAAGTAAAGCGACATCATTCCCATCATCTCTTAAAATTTCCACTGTCTCATATTCTACTCCATCACTAGTTATTACTTTATATTTAGCTGTGGTATCAGAAACTACATGTTGATTTGTAACAATTATTCCATTTGGATCTACTACAAAGCCTGTTCCTATGTTACTTACTTCATCAACTAAACCTTGTCCTCTTTTCAATGTAACTTGACTAATTGCAATACTTACAACAGAAGGTGTAGACTGCTTAACAACATTAATTACAACATTCTCATCATCAGTAACTGTAATTACCGGTGTAGGCTGAGTATTTGTTCCAGTTTCAATTTCTGTTTCTTTCTGAGTAAATTCAAAATATTTTGTAAAGAAGATAATTGCTAGTAAAACACAAATTATTATCCCAACGAAAATAAGGGCAAAACCAAATACACGAAAATGCCTAAGACTAAACCATACACTTTTCTTATTCTCCTGCTTCTCTGTATTTTCTACTTCTACTCCCTCTTTAACTTCCTCTCTATCTCGCTCAAATGCAACCTCCCTTACCTCTTCTTGTTTTTTCTCTTTCTTTTCTGCCATTTTAATAATAATTTACAATTTATTTGTTTATTAATAGTAATGCTTCATTATACTGTCTATCAAAACCTTTGACAAAATCCTCTGCGCTATTTTCAACCTCTATATTTGGAGTAATAGGATTTTCCTCATTAAGCCATGTCCCATCTGGCAGCAACCACTTCAGTATTGTAATATGAACACTTGAACCATCAGCTAAATCTATTACAGTTTGAGCAGTTCCCTTGCCAAATGTCTTTGTTCCAACAACTACTGCCACTTTATTCTGCTGTAAAGCTCCTGTGAATATTTCAGATGCAGAAGCACTCCCCTCATCTACAATTATTACCACCTCTTTACCAAGTAGTCTCCCACCACTTTTTGCTTCAAAAGTTTGAACATTCCCTTTCCCATCTTCTTGTTTTGATATAATCTTGCCTGTATCCAAAAAATCATCAGCTGCATATACTGCTGCATCAAAATATCCTCCAGGATTCCCTCTCAAATCAATTAAAACTTTATCTACTCCACTTCTCTGAACATCTTGAGCTATACTATCCCATTTACTCTCCCACTCTTCAAGTGAAGACTCTGTAAATCTCGCAATATCTATAAATGCAACATCATTGCTATCACCAACATACTTAAGAGTCATACTAGGAACTGTAATTTCTCCTCTTGTAATTTCAAGTACAACAGGTTCCAGCTCCCCTTTATGCAAAACCTTTAAGCTCACTTTTGTACCACTTTCTCCTCTAATCTTAGCAACAATATCATATATATTATCTCCGCTTTTTACCTCATAATCATCTACAGCAAGAATTAAATCCCCTGGCCTAATCCCTGCCTCCTTTGCAGGAGAACCATCAATTGGTGCTACTATGATTATAGAGCCATCGCTATACCCTAGCTCTGCCCCTATTCCCTCAAAATACTTTCCGCTGTTTAAATCATTAAACTCTTTTGTTTCTTCTGGAGTAAGAAAAATAGTAGCAGGATCATTGTATGATTGAACAAGTCCCTTTATTGCTCCATATACCTTCTCTGTTTCTTTCGCTTTATCTTTTTCAACATAACTTCTATCTAATGTATCCCATACCTCCCAAAACAGATTCATATCAACCTTTTTAGAGGTATCACTTACAGGTGCAATACTTCTTCCAAATATTAAACCTGCACAAAAAATGACGACTGCAAGTACTAAAGTCTCAAAAATTTTCTTTCCTTTATTTTCTTCCATAAGTTGTTTTAATTAAAGTAAAATCAGATTTTACTATCATAACCCTAGTATACTCATAAATCAATAAAATCAACCAACCCTATATTCATCAAAGACCTTCCTCTCTTTCCGAAATCAACAAGAATACTGTTTGTATCGGATTCATAGTCAATGACATTGCCAATGTATCCATAAGTAGAGACAGATCGTGATACAACCTTCTGATTAATATACTGAGTAACAAACCACTCTTTATTCTTAATATCACTATCAGATACAACAAAAAGCTGATTCTCTTCCATATCAACCATTACAAATTTATCTTTAAATTCAAGAAATTTCTTAAGAAATTCATTATCACAATGAACAAAACCAAAACCTCCTAAGATAAGAATGGGAAGGCCAAGTTCTCTAAACTGCTCATATGACATTGCATAAGTTATTATTCCTACAGCACCTCTTTCAAATAACTCAGCAGCAACCCTGTCATACAGATATGGGCCGACCCATACTATTTTCCCTCTATAATCCCGCTCTATTCCATTTTCATTGAGTATTGTATATCCATCACCTAAAACTTCGAGCTTCCCAAAAAGTTTCTCTTTTGAATTAGAACTTACAACTCCATCAATGGCTACTACATTTGTATTAATGACAAGACCGTTTATAGGATCTATCAACTCTATAACTCCTGTAAAATCGCTTTTAACAGTAGAATATGTCTGCTCTCCCAATATATCAACATATCCATTTCTAATTCTTTCTAAATCAATTACACCACTGACTGGAGAAATTAATTGTAAAATATTAAGCTTCCCTGAGGATGTCCTTCTTGCAATTATCTCTCCTTCCTCAACATATTCCCCATCAAACTTTAACATATAGTTTTCAGATTCATTTGCTTTACATCCTAATGCCTTAGATACATTTATAGTTTTCTTCAATGGATAGTTAAGTTTCTCAAAAAGTATATCCCCTACATTAATATTTCCTTCTTTGGCAACAACTTTATCACCATCTGTAAGTGGTATTTCAAATCTATAATTACTGTATTTTTCAAAGATTCTACTCCTTATCTGCATCTCCCCATACTTTAAACTTAATTCTATTTTCCTGTGCTGATGGCCCATATACTATTGGTCTCATTCTTCCATCAACAATTAAGTATTTATACTCTAAACTATTTTTTATAGATAAAAACTCAATATCTGTATATGTTAAATTTGAGAATACTGCACCGTTTTTTAATTCTCCTTGAATAATAATTTTCTCATCGACATGAGGAATCTTAAGTATTTGTAAAGAAGACCCGAATGCAAACATCTCTCTTGTATCTTGATTTTGGGCAAGAACTTTACCAGAAAATATCACTTTGTCTTTATTCTTTTGTGAAATTTCTGGTATGAGAAGTTTAAATATAGAAGGTAGTATATCTCCTTTAAACACTATAATATCTGATGCTTTTTCTTTCTCAATAAAGTTTTTACCAAATGTAAGTAGTTTATTTTCATTATCAATACACATATCAAAGATTCCATCTAATTCCAAGCCATCTATAACAGCAAAAAGAAGCTCCCTTATTGTCAGTAGCTTAGGAATACTGCCTGTAAGAAGTATTGCACAGTTTTCTCCAAAGATATTTCCTAATTTGTCCTTATTCTGCTGTTTTATAGATAGTATTTGCATAGTAGTAAAAGCTCTAAGAATGTCATGTAGCAGTGGATCTGCAATATATTCACAGTTGTGGGCTATAAAGTTTGCCCATCTATCAGACACATCACTACTGGATGTATCTTGAGAAAAGAATGCTTTTATCTTAGAACTTTCAATAAAATCAATAAGACCTATTTCATTTTTCCAATCAATTTTTGAAGATGTGAGATGTATCTTAGTAATAGGTTGCTCATTCTTAGATACCGCTTTCAACTCTTCTCTTCTTGCCCTATATATTGAGAAATGAGAAATATCAAGGTCTAACCATATAAGATCATTGTACCCAAGTCTTTCAAGCAGACCTTTGCACATCTCTTCCATAAATTTATCATCACTTACTTTAATAGATATGTCTCTTGAAAAATCCCGTAAGGATAAGAATATATTCTTAAAGAAAGGCTGATTATCATCTACTACTATCTTTACCCCTCCAACACCAATCCCTTCTGTATCAAAATGCTTTATTTTAAATACCCCTTCAAACCTTTTATCAACTATATCCCAATTAAAAACTTTCTCTAATGAATCAAAGTATTCAAACCAAAAGTTTTTAGTAAATACAACATCATCTAATCTAAATTTAAGAGGAGACAGGTCTGTGCTGTCAGAAAGGATATAACTTCTATGAGTGGACAGATCTGAATATGCTAAATTAGCATGTATAAAGTTATCCTTTATCAGTAAAGTCAAAAAAGATTTTTCTTGTAGTATAGGCAGTTGAGTCATACAATACAGTTTACCAGTTTATAGATATTTTTAAAACAAAAGGGAGGCGTTTGCCCCCCTCATACACCCCTTTTATGATTCTTATTCATTTGCAGAGTATGGAAGAAGTGCCATAAACCTAGCTCTTTTAATGGCCCTCTTTAACTGTCTCTGATGCTTATGACATACTCCAGATTTTTCAACAGAAATTATTTTACCCCTTACAGAAGTAAATTTTTTAAGTTGATACACATCCTTGTATGAAATATCTTTAACAGCTGAATCACACAGTGGACAGGAAAGATTTTGAATAATCTTTCTTTTTCTTTTTTGCTTTTTCTTTCCTCCATAAAACTCATCACCCTCATCTTCTACAATGCCTTTATCATCATAGACATCATCAAGTGTGGGAGTACTTACTTTTTTGTTTTCAATTACATTCTCCTCATCCATTGCTAAAACATAAAATCAAAATTAAAATGGTAAATCAGCATCATCAAGCGGATCCTCATTGCTAGACTGATTATCGTCTGCCGGTACCTCCTCTTCTGCAGGAGGAACCTCTTGATTCCTTTCTGCCTCAGGCTGTCCCTCTAAACCTGCACC